>MAAC01018616.1_pt1 | contig 11014 bp, 13 predicted proteins | sample 1115981 | NCBI WGS metagenome assembly MAAC01 (sample SAMN04961126, study PRJNA320927) | seawater metagenome | isolation source: sample BD02T64 sea water enriched with oil for 64 days | place: USA:Gulf of Mexico | collected 2013-07-27 | reverse complement strand
TATTAGGTGCAACATTTATATTTAATTATCTAAAAAACCGACATAAAAAAGATAACCTAAAAACGCGTTTTGATACGGAGCGTCAAATTTCAAAAAAACTCCATGATGAGGTTGCCAATAGTGTATTTCATACCATGTCTAAGCAACAAAACAAATCCACTTTAGATATTGAATTGATTGACGACCTGGAAGAGATTTATTTAAAAACAAGAGATATTTCAAAAACCAGTGCAGCATTAAAAATCACAGAAAAGTTTGATGAAGATTTAAAAGACTTGGCCTTGAGCTATAAAACAGATACCGTAAATATATTTACTAGAAATATGTCAGATATGCCATGGAATGCCTTATCTGATTTAAAAAAGGAAACGGTTTATAGGGTATTACAAGAACTGATGATAAACATGACAAAGCATAGCAACGCATCTTTGGTAACCTTGCAATTTCAAAAAGAGAAACGGAAAATAGCGATACATTATATGGATAATGGTGTTGGTACAGCATTGAAAAAAAGCAATGGCTTACAGAATATGGAAAACCGTATAAAAGAAATAGGTGGAACTATTATTTTTGAATCAGAAACCAATAAAGGATTTCAAGTAAAAATGACTGTATAAGATGTTTCAAAAAGTATTAATAGTAGATGATCATGCGGCGATCAACGATGGAGTTTCTAGTAGCCTTTCAAAAAATGGAATTGCAAATGTTTCTAAAGCATTGTATTGTGATGATGCCTATTTAAAAATAAAAAAAGCTGAAATAGATAAACAACCTTTCGATTTGGTAATTACAGATTTAGAATTTAAAGCAGATCATAGAGAGCAAAAGATTACCTCTGGAGAAGCATTGGTAAAAGTATTGCGTGCTGCATATCCAAATCTTACAATAATTGTATACTCTCAAGAAGACCACTTTCAAAAAGTGCGCGTTTTGATACATGAGTGTGGAGCTAGTGGTTATGTTTGGAAAGGAAGAGAAGGAGATAGAGAATTGATGAAAGCATTGGAAGTTGTATACAATGGCCAACAGTTTTTATCTCGACAGGTTGAACAAGCTTTACTACAAAAAGAAGATACCGAAATTACAGATTATGATATTGAATTGGTAACGCATTTGTCTTTGGGGTTGTCGCAAAACCAAATCAGTGACTACTTTAAAACGCATAATATTTCTCCAAGCAGTGTGAGCTCTGTAGAAAAAAGACTGAACAAACTTAAAGATCAGTTTAGAGCAAGCAATGCAATTCATTTAGTTACATTGATGAAAGACGCCAAGTTAATTTAAGTACAGATTTATTTTACTGAATGTGACTTTCCGTAAGGAAAGTATATAGTCAAATTTTAATTTTGAGAAAAATATTAATCTTAAAATTTAAAATTATGGCAAAGTATTATGTAAACAAAAATGCACAACAAAATGGAGATCATGAAGTTCATAAATTAGGATGTTCATTCATGCCTAACGTGGAAAATAGAAAATATTTAGGAGAGTTTAGTAATTGTAAAGGTGCCGTAAAGGAAGCAAAAAAATACTATTCTAAATCTAATGGTTGTTATTATTGTTCAAGAGATTGTCATTCATCATAACTGATTGAAACTTATATAGAATATCATATGCCTTACGGATTTCCGTAAGGCTTTGTTTTTTTTAGGTTATAGGTTTGTAGTGTAAACATTAAAAACAAACTTATGAAATCAAAAGGAGTAGCTTATTTATTATGGTTCTTTTTAGGAGTCTTTTCAGCACATCGATTCTATTTAGGAAAAATTGGAAGTGGAATTTTATATTTATTAACATTTCAACTATTTGGAATAGGTTGGATCATTGATTTATTTATTCTTGGTGATATGGTTGATAAACACAACCTAATGCATGGTTTATTATCTAATACAAATGGAAATGTAAATCAGAACCAAAATGTGGTCGTTAATGTAATGGCGCCACAAACTTCAAATTCAGAAACGTATAATGAAGCAAATTAAATTATGGGATTTAGATATCAAAAAAGAATAAAATTAGGAAAAGGTTTTGGGTTGAATATTAGCAAGTCAGGTATTAGTCCAAGTTATCGCTCAAAAAGCGGTTCAGTAGGTTCTAAAGGGTATAGTGTTAGAACTGGAATTCCTGGTTTAACGTTTAGAAAATCCTTTGCAAAAGGAGGTTGCATGGTTGCTTTTATGTTTGGATTCTTTATGCTAACAGCAATGACTTATGTCTCTTGCACACCAGAAACTGAGGATGAACCTGAAACTCTTACGGAATGGAAATGTGGGACTTACAATGGTCATGTATTATATACTGGTCCTCAAGGTGGTTGTTACTATTATAATAGCAATGATAACAAGACCTATGTTGATAGAAATGAATGTAATTGTTAAAAAGAATAAAAATGATTTCTAGATCTACAAAAATGTTATTACACAAACAACATGGTAGTTATGGTAAAGAATTATTTGATAAAAGATGGAGGGAGAAAAGAGTAGAGGTTTTGGATAGAGATAATAATTCTTGTCGTGTTTGTAATTCAAAAGAAAATTTAGAAGTCCATCATAGACAATATCATTATTCTTTAAAATTAAGAAAGTATAGAAAGCCTTGGGAATATTCGAATCAGTTATTATTGACATTATGTAAAAAGTGCCATCAAAAAGGGCATCAAAAATATAAAGTACCCACAAAATATGTATAAAGATGAATATAATTAACCTATTTAAAAAGAAAGTTGTAGAAGATACAATTGAGGAAAAAGTACCAACAAAAGAACTGTTTATTGAAGAATCTGAACCTATTAATTCTAGCAATTCTGAAGAGTTAAGTAAATATAGTTTAGAGAAAATTTATGCATTTGCAGAAATAGACCATGAACAGAAAGGATATGATGATGCACTAATAAACCCTGATAATTCTTATAGTGAGGATAATATAAAACTATTAAAATATGATTTACATATAAGAATAAAAAGAGCATACAAAACTTATGGAGACTATATAAGAGATATCGAGTTCCATATAGAATCAAGAAGTAATGCAGGGTTAATTGATACGGTAAAGCTATTGAAAACTGAATTAGAAAAAACGAAAGATTCAATTGAGCAAGTAAAAGAAATCGAGAAAGATTTTAATAATAATATTGGACTAGTAGAAAGAGTTTCTTTGTCTTATAAGAGAGGTTTTATGCGTGGTTTAGCTGCTATGTCTGATCAAATTTTAGATAATAATGTTTAGGTTTAAAAATTTATGGTTGAAGTTTGGTTGTTTTTTATCTGGCTATAACTACAAACTACTTATGTCTTGTAGTGAAGCAAGTAAGAAAGCAGTAAAAAAATATACTTCTGCATTATTAATAATAATGATAATTTGGTTTTTGATAGGAATGTTATTTTCTCAAGAATATATAAGATTATCACTTATTGGTTCAATATTTTCTGGATTAATTTTAACTATAATTGTTATTCAAATCGAAAGACAAATTATACTTGGCGTAAAAGATATTAGATCATCTTTATTTAGAATTACTTTAGGAATAGTAATGGCGATTATAGGTTCAGTTATAGTTGATCAAATCATTTTCAAAGAAGATATTGAAAAGCAGAAACTGTTAAGAGTAGATAAAGAAGTAAATGAAAAACTGCCACAAAAAGTTAAAGAAATTGATAATCAAATGGCATATTTTCAATCAGAAATTAATAAAAAAGAAAAAGAGAGAATAGATTTGTTGGAAGAGATTACTCGTAAACCAACTATAAATATGCCGAGTTATACTACAGAAAGAATACCGGGTAAAGTGAAAAGAAGTGTAATTGAAAATGGTACTCCTATTGTTAAGGAATTTGATACGATCTATGTAAAAAAGAAATATGAATCACATGCTGTACAGAATCCTAAAGCTACAATTTTAAATGAATTAGATAGTCAAATTAAAGATTTAAGAATAAATAGAACAGAATTATCAAAACAAAAAAGTAACATTCGTAAAAATTTCGAAACAGAATTATTGAATAAAAAAGGGTTTTTAGATGAGTTAGAGGTCATGTTTGATATATTAACTTCTTCTGTTATTAGTTTGATTGTGTGGTGTTTATGGTTTTTATTCTTTTTGATAATTGAATTATTAGTTATTGCTTCTAAGTTACTTGAGCCAGAGAATGACTATGATAAAATTATAAAACATCAAATGAATATTAGAAAATTAGCTCTTGATAAATTAATGATACCAAAAGAATAAATTTTAAAAGTTATGAAAGCACTAAATACCCTATTATTGTTTGTTGCAGTACTCATTACAAGTAATGCATTAGCACAAACTGAGGTGTTTGTTACTAAAAATGGAAAAAGTTACCACAAGAAAGAATGTCGGTTATTGCCTATAGTTCATATAAAAACAACCATAAAAAAAGCCAAAGGAAAAGCATATGTACCATGTAAAGTTTGTGTACCAAAAGGAAAAGGAAATAAAAGCAAAGTTTTAACTAAAAAGAACACTAAGAAAATTAGTAAGAAGAAAAGAACCTCTGCTAAAAAAAAATCAACATCTAGATGTACAGCAACAACTCAGAAAGGGGCGCAATGCAAGCGAAGAACGAAAAATACTTCAGGTAAATGTTGGCAGCACCATTAAGAATGGCATTTTTATTTTTTCAACTAGAGTCTGATATTAAATTATTCACGCTGTTGGTACAAATATTTATTTTCAATTATTTTGGTACGTTCATTTCCCCAATTAAAAAAGGATTTAGGCTACATTTTTATTTCTCAATTGTTTCAAGTTCAATTAAGTAGGGGCTGAGTGGAATTCCCTTGGTGTTTTTAAAGCCGGCGCCAACAACTAGTTGGTATTTTTTGGCTGGTTTTAATTTTTCTATTCCAAAACGAACTGATTTTCCGTCTTCAGAAAACCCTTGAAATTCTTTAAGTCGAATCACGCTTTTTTTGCCTAGTGGACCCAAAATAAAATTGCGAAAACGCGTATCCATTTTGTGCGAAAAATGAATGGTCAACACATCGGTGTTTGATGGTATGTGCTCTATACGTGTTACTTTCGGTCTGCTTTTTTCAAATGATTCTTTAAAAACATGTAGGGGTTTGGTGAAATACCCTGATTTTTCTACAAATTTGATGAGTTCATTTTCATTGTTATAGTCAAGTTCAATCATTTTTTTAATGGCAAGTTTTTTGTCCGAAAATTGTGCATAGTATTGCTTGCAGATTGCATATCCTACAAAATACCCTAAATCTCTCATACCAAATTGATTGTTGGTCGTATTCATAATCCAATTGTATACATACGGAGAGAACATTTCTTTTTCAAAGGCTTGCTTGATGCTTTCTTCATGTTGAAAGCCAAAGGCTATTTGAGGATTTGGAGACTTTTGAGCCAGTGCAATTTCAGCTAAAAATTCGCCAACACCTTCCATCACGGTTTGCGATAATAGTGTATTTCCAATGGTTTCTTTTTGTTGGGTATGAAGGTATTCATGAATGTTTAAAAATACAATGTGTTTACTGGGTTCTGAATCGAAAAAGGACCGTAAATGGGATAAATTTTTAGGGAATTCATGGGATGGTGTTTCTTTATTTGCCAAGGCCAGTTCTGAGCCTATTAGAACCGAATTGTCTAAAGTTGTTCCATTTGATCGTAGGGCTCCTACGGTAAAATATATTTTTGCAGGCCTTAGGTCGGGGTACATCTCTTTTAACTTTAGAATCCCTTTTTCCAACTCCGTGCTATATTGATTTGCTTTTAGGGTGTTTGCTTTTACTGAATTCCAAAATTCGGGATACTTGTTGATAGAAGCGATGTATTCTTGTGCGGTATAATTTCTTGCTCGTCTAATCGCGTTCAGTCCGTCAGTTCCTTTTTTAAAATAGAGGCTGTCGAGATATTTGTATTGTAAAATAGCATCTTTTGTCGCGGTTATCTGATCATAGGCTTCCCAAAAGTTAGCAATGTCTGTGGTGACAATATTTGAGGATTGTTTTGGGCTTTGACAACCAGTCAAAATTATTACAAATGTTAAAATGTATAAGTTTTTTTTCATTTTCTTTTTTCTCAATAATTAATAACTTGGTGTCTGTTCCTATCCTGGACAACCACAAACGATTGATTTAGATATTTAATCAACGCAGGTTTATGTTGTTTTTCTGAGGATTTCAACACCTTTTTTCTTTATTCAATATTTTTAATAAACTTTGTTCTTTTTTCAATTTTGATCAGTCTTAGATCACAATTGATTCGTTTGTAAAACTACGCACATTTACTTGTGTTTGATAACGGTTTGTGAACGACATTTACACGGCATTTGCCGATTTTGTTGCTCTTTTAGAGTTTTAATTTGTTGGTATTCTGTTTGTATGTGATTTGCTCGATGAGAAAACGGAAGGGGTTTTCGCTAGTAACAAATGATATCAAGTTGTTCGTGCTACCAATTTTTTTCACGCTAATGTACCAAAACTTTTGGAATGTATATTTGTAGATAACCGTAGTTGGAGCAACTGATATATTAACAGGTGAAAATTACTATTTTTGAATTTCAAGTAAAACGAGGCAATCAAAGCGTAAAAATTCATTGCTAGAATACCTTAGAAGTGCTGTGCTAGAAATGCATGATATATTCCGTATTATAAATTTTCAAAATGACTTAACTCGAGAGATCAATCAAACACTAAGAGAAGAGATTGCTTAATTTAAGCAAGATCGATTCCTGTATTTAGCGAAAAAAAACATACCTTATGGCTGTTTCTTTATTGCTTTGATACTCATAAAGGCTGGGAATTCATTCAGTTCTTTATAGTGTTTAGGATCTCGTTTTTCAAACTCTTTTACTGGTTTGGGTTCTACCAACTGGTCTATATAAAAACCATTGCTAGTGAGCGGGGCAATACAATCATGCAAGGACCTTCTATAGCTATGCATTGCTACTGGCATTCCAAAACCATTCCAGGTACATTGTGCAGGTTCTATGGCGAAGTACTGAGTGGAGTTAAAATACCCATACTCAAAAAAGGGATGTTCAATAGAAATAACCAAGCAGCCGTTGGGAGTTAATAGTCGGTGAAATTCTTTGATGGTAGCATTCCAATCTTCTAAATAATGCATGGCCAAGGCACACAATACCACATCAAAGGAGTGGTTTTTGAGTTGTGATAAAGGCAGGCTTAGATCGTGTACAAAAAAAGAACCAACTTCCTTGTTGCGTTGTTTGGCATGGGCAATCATATTTGGACTGATATCGCAGCCCGTAATAATAGCGCCCTTAGCAAGTAATATTTCTGCATATTTTCCTGGGCCGCAAGCAGCATCAAAAACAGCCTTTCCGGCTACGTCTGGTAACAAGGCCAAGGTGTTGGGTCTGTCGTAATAAGCATTGTGCGGTTTGTGGTCAATGAGTTCGTTGTAGCTGTCTGCTAAATCCTCATAGGCTTGTATAATTTTTTCTTTGCGCATCGTTTTCCTACTTAGTGTTATAGAGTGAAATTCCTGTTGCTAAAAACCAGGTGGAAATTCCAAAAATAAAAACTTGAAACCCAATTAAATTGGTAAATACAAACCCGGTAAGTAATCCAATTACTGCGAAAATAATGAGAGAAATTCCGAGATAACCAATCCATTTAGGGAGTTTGTTAGTAGTTATAATCAAAATGGAGTAGATGCTAATTGCCAAACAAGTAGCCACAATAAAGATATAATCTAAGGGTTTGTTTATGGCGAAACCATACTTGGTAATTAGTATAAGTGTATCTCCGTTTTCTGCGATGCTATTTTTAGATGCATGTAAGAAATAGGGGAGTGTTAGTCCGTTTATAAGCGCAGCAAATAGTGCTGCGATCAGTCCGAATCCCATAATAAATAACGCTAGTTTGGCTAGTTTATACTTGTCTATAAGTGTATGGGTAAGTCCATAAAAACCAAAGAATAGTATTGGCAAGGAAAAGATTGCCAAGGCATGAGTTGCAGTGATTGATTTGGATGTTTTAAGTAGGTATTCTATGCTGCCACCTGCTGGATGTAATACCATGGTTGCTATGATTAAAAGGGAACCTAAACTCAGTGAAATTCCGCTGCTTTTGTAAAAGTGTTTTTCCATTGTTATGCTATGTATTTAGAAAAACAAAGGTCAGTTATAGAAAGGAATTTAGCACTTGATCGGAATCAAGAAATGTCTTATGATTTTGACAATCGATTTCGAACCCTACTTAATGTTTCGGGGGTAATCTTTAGATAAGAAGCAATGAGTTTTAACGGGAAGCGTTGCGCAATTTCTGGCTTGTTTTCTAAAATGTATTGGTATTTTTCGTCTGGGGTATTGTTATTGTCAAAAAAATCAATCCTAGAGATCGCTGTTTCTAGGATTTTTCCCATTTGAAGAAATGCTTGCGATTTTGCAATAAGAAGATGCATAGCATCTATGGTTAAAAAACAGATTGTACTTTCTTGGTATGCTTGGATATTGTATGCTGAAGGTTTTTGGGTGGTAAAACTTTTATGGTTGAGTATCCAATCATTGCATACATTTAAGTCGATTGCATTCTTGTTGCCATCTTGGTCTACTTTGTATTGAAAAAATGCTCCGCTCAATACAAAACTTAACGAGGTACAAATGGTTCCTTCTTTTAGGAGCATTTCACCTTTTTTTAAGGTTTTAAACTGAAGTGCTTCTTTGAGAAGTTGCTGCTGTTCTACAGAAAAACTTCCTGCATTGTTTAAAAATGAAGAAATCGAATGATCCATAAGTTTTGTTGTTTTGACCTCCTATTATTGTTTCGCTTTTTCTACCAATTCTAATTGTTCTAGTTTGGCTTTGGTGGTAAAAATACCATAATTGATAAAGACATTTTTCTTTTCAATTTTATCAATCGTTCCAACTGCATTTCCATCTATTAAACGGACTCTGTCATTTACTTTATACGCGTAATTTGCTCTGGCAGTTGCTTCCTTTTTTGCTTCAACCTTCTTTTCTTTTCGAACTTCAACAACCTTTTTTAATACTTCTTTTTCTATTTGCTGAATAACCTCTTTTTTCTTTTCTGCAACCACCTTCGCCGTTTTTTTCTCCGTTTTTGTTTTCGGTTTTGGTGGATTCTTTTTTAAGTGTTTGGTTTTTTCAGTAGCAATCCACTTTTGCAGCTCGGTATTTAATTGCTTTTTATTATTGGTTTGCAAGTAATGATTGAGTAACTCGTTTACTTTTCTACCAATCGATAACATTTTTTGATTGCTATCATACAATTCTTGAAAACCAGAAAGCTTGTCTTGTACTTTTTGTTCTTTCTCAGCCAAACTATCTATATGCTCTTGGCCTTTTGTTTTTTGTCGATCTAAATTATCAGAGCTTTTTTGCAACCGGTTGCGCTCTTTTTGTAATTTAGAAATGGTTTTATCTAAGCGTATTTTTTCGGTTTCTACACGCTTTTTAGCTTTGTTAATGAGGCTATATGGAATGCCGTTTTTTTGAGCTACTTCAAAGGTAAACGAACTTCCTGCTTGTCCTACAAACAGTTTATACAAAGGTTCTAGTGTGCGTTCGTTAAATTGCATATTGGCATTGGTTACGTTTTCTAATTCGTTGGCCAGTACTTTTAAATTTGAATAATGGGTCGTGATAATTCCGAATGCTTTTTTACCGTAAAATTCTTCTAAGAAAATCTCTGCCAATGCGCCTCCTAATTCGGGATCAGAACCCGTTCCAAACTCATCAATTAAAAACAGGGTGTTTTTATTACACTTGCGTAAAAAGTAACGCATGTTTTTTAATCGGTAGCTGTACGTACTCAGTTGGTTTTCTATCGATTGATTGTCTCCAATATCTGTTAATATGGTATCGAAAATATAGGTCTCGCTACGTTCATCAACCGGAATTAACAAACCGCTTTGTAGCATAACTTGTAACAATCCAATGGTTTTTAAGGTGATACTTTTTCCACCTGCATTGGGCCCAGAAATTACAATTATCTGTTGTTGCTCATTTAGTGTAATGGATTGTGGAACTGTTTCTATGTTTTTAGATTCATTGTTTTTCCACAATATTGGATGGTAGGCATTTATAAAGTTGATTTTCTTTTCTGTCGTAATTGCTGGCAATATCGAATTTGTACTCCGTGCATATGTTGCTTTTGCAGCAATGGAATCTAAATGTGTTAAATAGGTGAGGTAGGAATGTAGTAAGGGGACAAATGGGCGAATGGTTGCTGCCAATTCTTTTAATATTTTTGTCACTTCTTGCTGCTCTTCATACATCAAGTTTTGTAATTCTCGATCGTAATTTAAGGTTGCTTGTGGAGCAATATATACAATGTTTCCAGACTTAGATGCACCTAAGAAATTTCCTTTTACTTTACGTCTGTGCATCGCCATTACAGCTAGTACGCGATGATTATCTACAACAGACTCTCTGATATCATCGAGATATCCTGCGGCCGAATACTTGCTTAAATCTCTGGTGAAACTTTCGCCAATTTTACCTCGAATTTTGGCAATCTCTTTTCTAATTTCTTTTAAAACAGGAGATGCATTGTTGGCAACTTCACCATAGGAGGTGATGATTTTAGAAATGGCTTCAATGATAACATTGGTAAACTCAATTTCTTGGCTTATGAGATGAATTGTAGGGAAATAAGCATCAAATTTTTTAAAGAATTTTAAGAGTTCATTCACTGTTTCAGAAACAGTAGTAATTTTTAAAAATGCTGGGGCTTCTAAAAAACTATTTTCAATGTTTAAGGTAAATATCTCTTGAGAAATATTATCGAAACCGTGATTTGGAATTCTATTTTCACTAATATAAGAAGAGAGGTATTCATTGACCAAGTTTAATTCTTGATGCAGTGCTTCTCTATCATCAAAGGGAGTAATGGCAAGCGTTTTTTCTTTTCCAAGTTCAGAAATACAACATTCTGCTACATGGGTTAATACAGTAGTGAATTCTAAATCTTGTACTGTTTTTTCTGAAATGTTTTTTGCCAAAATACTATCTTTGATTTCTGACAAAAATAAGAAAGTATGCAGCTAAATATATCG
>MAAC01013486.1_pt1 | contig 11015 bp, 6 predicted proteins | sample 1115981 | NCBI WGS metagenome assembly MAAC01 (sample SAMN04961126, study PRJNA320927) | seawater metagenome | isolation source: sample BD02T64 sea water enriched with oil for 64 days | place: USA:Gulf of Mexico | collected 2013-07-27 | reverse complement strand
AAAATGACGTTAAACGGGTTCAGCGTTGAATCCCACTTTGTAGCTGGTGCAACTGAGGCAGTTGGTGACGGAGCAGATTTTGCTGTTAACTTCATCGAAGGTTACAACACATTCCAAGTCGATCCGCCTTCTGGTCCACAAGTTAAGTTTATCTTTGATGAACTAGGTCCTGAAGTTGTTATCCTTGGCGCAACTGTTGATAACGTGGCAACCATTGACGGAATAGCCGTTGATGAATTGGGGGTGACTTCTCTAGCGGTTAACGGAACAGATGTTACCGTTGCTGAAGACGGCACTTTCACTGCAGAGGTCCCTTTAGCTGACATTTATAACTATGAAGCTACTGATACACTGGGTCATGTAAGCAATACACAGTACGCCAGCTTAGGTCTGGACTATGATCCTTCTCTAACAGTTAAAGTGACGCAAAATGGCCTGGATTCAGCAATGGATCAAGTGGTTAACGCGTTAAATGGTCTTGATTTAAACTCACTTATTGCGGGTTCTATGTTGTATGACGCAACATGGCAGGGATTGTTTGGTGAAACTTATGGTGCTGATGGATTTGTTCGTAATATCACCATGTCTGCTAAAGAATTCGGTTTAGATCTTGCTCCTGGAAATAACATTGGTTTTGATGGCATTATCAATACTGTGCACGTTCAATTAACGCTTCGTATGCACAATGGTTTCCTACCACCAACAATCATTAATGTTGGTGCAAATGTTGGTGCTGTTGATCTAGCGGGTAACTTAGCATTAGGCGTTGAAGATAGAATGCCTACTGTTGATATTTCAGGATTGTCTTTTAATATCGATGCGATTGTTATTGATGATGTAGGTGTTGTTTTCCAAGCTATCTTATCTGGCCTTTCTACTGGTATTTTAAACTTATTTGATGGCCCAATTTCTGGTGCAATCGCTGGGTTGTTGAATACTGCGATACCTGATTTGTTAGCGGGAATTATTAAAGAAAGCTATACCATTCGTATAAATGACGGTATTTCAAACTACGATATGGCAATGGCGCTTAACCTAGCGAGTCTTTCTACAACAGAAGCGATGCTAACAGCATCGATGGCTGGAAGTATCATTCCAATCAACCCTGATTTAGATATCCCTCAGCCTCTAACAGGAACGTTATATACATCTGACCTGCTACCGGAAGCGAATCTTGGTAATGCTGATTTCGCAGTGTCTATCAACACTAACGTGATCAATCAGACTTTAGCTTCTGCACACTCTGTCGGTTTAACTCAAATGAACATGGCGGGAACTAACTTACAGTTTGGTCTTCCTCGTGATGAGAATTTAGGTGGCGAAACAATTGTCAACCGGATCTTAGTAAACAACCAAACTCCAGCGACAGTACAAATTGATGACTTTAATGGAGCTGCTGCGATTTCATTAGCGACTTACGGTCTAGAAATGGCTGTTGAATCTAAGAAGAATGGTGCGGAAACGTATACAAATGACTTAGCGGTTCGTCTTAATGCGAAAGTAGCATTGGCGGTTGGTGTTGCAGAAGATAATACATTGGATATTAGCTTCCCATCAGCACCCCAGGTAATTATCACAGGTATTCGTATTGGTAATGGCGGATGGATCACTAGCGGTGTTAACGAAGTTGCTAGCGACTTAATTGCTACTTCGTTCGGTGCTGTTCTTGAAGAGCTTGCTAAGCCGATTGCAAACATAGAGCTTCCATCATTCGCATGCCTTGCGCTTATCCCTGACAATATTACTGCAGTTGGTGGAACTAACGCTCACTTAAACGTTGCAGGATCTCTTGTTAAAGTAAGTGATGCATGTGACAACGAAGTTGTTGACCCACCGAAGGTAGCGTACGGTCGTGGTGTTGGTACTCCACTATCTTGTGCTTCAAGTGAGGAATATGATGCTGGTTTGTGTTACACACCTTGTGATGACGGATACAACGGTGTTGGCCCGGTTTGTTGGAAGCAAGATGCTTCTTACGGTCGCGGTGTAGGTACTATCGCAACCAAGTGTGCATCTGGCTACGAGAATGATGCCGGTCTATGTTACCCGAACTGTAACAGCGGCTATAACGGTATCGGCCCAGTATGTTGGAGCACTCGGTCTCTATCTTACGGTCGTGGTGTAGGAACTATTCCAAGCAATATCTGGACTGGTGCTTGCCCAAGCGGTAAAGAAAATGATGCCGGCCTTTGTTACAAGTATTGTGACTCTGGTTACAATGGCGTTGGCCCAGTATGTTGGTTAGAGAATGCATCTTATGGACGTGGTGTTGGTACCATTCCTAAGGACTGTGGTTCAGGTAACGAGCGAGATGCTGGTCTGTGTTACCCAGTGTGTGACTCTGGTTACCACGGTATTGGCCCAGTATGCTGGACTAACCAATCTCTCTCTTATGGTCGTGGTGTTGGTGTACCAATCCACACATGCAGAGATGGATGGGATAAAAATGGACTGCTTTGTTACGAGCAATGTGATGAAGGTTATAACGGAATAGGACCAGTCTGCTGGCCTGTAGATTAAGTTCTAAGTTGTAATAGAAAATGCCCCTTTTAAGGGGCATTTTTTTTGCCCAAGAATTATCTGTTTTAAACGATGTGTTGGTGGGAGAGCGAGGTTAAATAAATATTCTAAGATGATTTATTTGCCACTACTTAACTTGAACTTCTAAACAGCCATAACCTAACGAAATGGTAGTTTACGCCCTAGAGTGACAAGGTAAAGGGTGCAAACTATTAGCTAATGGGGGATGATTTTGTGGTATCAATATGGCTTATCACAGGGAGGGCGATATGGTATCGGAGTTGGCATTGTGCTGGATGAAGATGAATCAGAAAAATGGTATAGAAAAGCCTGCGAAAATAAGGTCAATGTTTAATACGCTAAAACAAAGACTAAACGTAGAGAGCACTATTGGTTTTTCTACAGTAGATCAACGGCTGATTAGTTGTTGGCGTGGAGCATCATGTAAAGTAATGCGGGCTGTTGTTGTGACGTTAAGCTCAACAGGTTTAGCTACATATATTCCCACCAGATTGCTTGCTGCAGTCCGGTGAAAATAATTTAAAAAATGCTTATTCAGGCTTTCCAATAATGGTTTTCGAAGTCAATTCAGCAAATTTTTCGCTTAACCAACCGAGTCTTGTTTCGTTTTGACCGCCAGCGAAACCACCGAGTGCGTAGGATGCGGATACATTAAAATCAGCTAAATCCTTATTCGATTTTTCTAAAACTACAACTCCTCCTATATTGTCACTGCCAGACATAAAGCCAAACATGATAGCGTTAAAGGCATTTCGTACGTGTAGTTTCTGTATTTCGATTCGAACCGTATCGTTAGATTTTTCATCGTAGAGTTTTTCAGAACGGAGAAAACGAACGATAGTGTTTTTCAGATTCATTTGGTCGAGCCTGACCATTTTACTTGAATCTTGTGAGATTTCTTCAGCGTAACTTATAACGACCTTGCCGTATCTCTCGCCTTTATACTGATAACCTTTAGAGTTGTCGCTAAGGGCGACATGGCTTGAACAGCCAGAAATGATCGAAAAAATGCTTAAAAATAAGATTGCCTTAATAGTGTTAGTCAATTTAATGCTCCTGATTTTATTGATAGCTTCCAATTTTGTACGGGCGTGATATTTTCCGGTGCAGACTAACATGATATGCCAACCTTAACAATCTTGCCGCTAGTTGATTAGGGGCTGCAGCCAATGTGGGTACGGTTACTGGTGAACTAAGTTAACAAGCGTTCTGGCGGCCGTTTTGTGAAATAACCTACCTTAGATTTAACGTAGATAGGATGTGTTGTTTTTCAGTTAAATTCCGAGAGAGTCTATAACGGAATCCTGAATATAGAGGTGAGAGTATTCTTTCGGTTGTACCATCATTCCAAATTATATTTACAGCAGTAATCTGGGTGAATGCCCCCAATCCAAAATACGCAACTGGATCATCAAACGATAAAAAACCGCCGCTGAGTTTGATTTCCCGAATTTGATGTTGGTCATCTCCATATTCAATAATGATTTTACAACCAATACAAAATTGATTGTTGGTTTTATCCCTAAGTGTAAATGAGATGCTGTTATTGCTTAAGGTGCTATTATTATTGTCACTGGTTTGGTTTATATGCACTTGTGGTTGAGCCATGATGGCGGTTGAAATGATGTCCAGGTCACCATCAAGGTCTATATCTAAGTATGTATAGGAAGGTGTGTTTAAATATTGTGTTAATCCAAATTCTTTTGCTGATTCTTTAAAGTGCGTACCTTTTTGATTGTGGAAAAATACATTGCTATGGATCTCGTTTTGAATTTCGCCAAAGCCAAAGCCGTTGGCGATAAAAATATCCTGCCATTGATCATTGTCTAAATCAGCAGCTTTGGCATTCCAGCTCCAATAGCTTGAGCTTGCATTAAAATTGGCGGTAGCATCAATGAACTTTCCGCTTGCGGTGGCAAGCATTAATGTATTGGCTTGCACTTGAGGTATGTGCTCTGTTAACACTAATGCGTCTTGTGCGAGTTTACTTGCCATTCGTTGGCAAAGTAGTTTTTTATCGGTGTATCTTGCACCTATTTTATTGCATATCGATGGATCTTTGCTGGTTTTAGCAATATGGATGATAAATGCAATAACGCATTGTTGTTGCTCGTGAGTATTGTGACTGTTTTTACATTCTTGGGGGGCCATCTTTTTAATCGATTGCCAGCTCTGTAGGTTCTGTTGGCACTGAGCCTTTTGGTCTGTACGGGAAATTGCATTGCAATAAGACTGCGTTTCACCTTCACCGAAGGACATGTCAGCGGTAAATATATCGAGTAGAAGGTCATTGTTAAAATCTGCGGTATCCACACTCATCGTTGTAAGAGAAGTAGAAGGGATGATGTCGTTGATAGGGATACGTTTCGAGTTTCGATAATATAAGTCGGGAGCTTGATTATCGTTGGTAACAATAAGGTCAATGATATTGTCTGCCGTGAAGTCTGAGAATAAGACGGACAAGGTCTCTCCTTTTACCTCTGTGTCGGGCAATAGTGTGAAAGGACTATTCTTCGATGGGTGGATTTTATTGCTGTTGGTGTCAATGTTGTTAATTAACCAAGCATTTTGAGAATGTTCGGTTGAGAAGTTGTTTTCAGCGCCTGCAGTCCAATTCCCTAGAAATATATCAAGGTCACCATCGAGGTCTTTGTCGATGAAGCCAGCCGCCATTGTTAAGCTTGTGTTGGTGTTGGGTAATTCAAGGATGGCGTTAATGTTCCATTGTTGGATTGTCGAGGGATTATCTGCGGAGCTTCTATTGTTAAAAATGACGTAATTTTTGCCACCATAAGTACCAAAAAACAAATCAAGCCAACCGTCATTATTAATATCGGCAAAGCTTACTAAAAAGGTATTTGTTTCAATATTTTTGGGTAAATGAAGTGTAGTACGTAAGAATTCGCCTCCAGTGTTTGTATACAGCGCTGGTCCGTCAGGCGTGGCAAATACCAGGTCAGGGTAATTGTCATTGTTGAAGTCCCCGGAAGCGATACCTCTACCGTATTTAAAGGGCTCATAGAAATCTGATAAGAAAAAACCGGATTGTAATGAAATACCCATTGATGCTGCATTTACGCGCTTAAATATGGGTTTACGCTGTGGTTGATCAATTCGCGCACTGCCTTTGCTCTTGGAGCGTAAATCTATGGATGATATGCTTATGTTATCTTGAGTGTGAATTTCTTCCCATTGCTTGTTTGGCTGGGCCACAGGCGTTTTCGACGCCTTATTTGTGAGAATGCTTTCAGTATGTTGTGAAAGTGCTTGCGCTACAATCTCGCCATTTGTAGCGGCTAATGTAAATTGAACACGTTCAACCTCATACAGTGATCGTATCTTGTTAAGTACGATTGTTTTTTTGCAGGTGTTTTTGATATCAGTTAGAACAATACGCTCGCATTGCGGTATGTTTTTGGCCTTTATCGCGAACTGACTGGTTAATTGAGAAAAACATAACATTTGCTTTGTTTGATTAGTAAGGCTGTTACACGCTAAAGCGTCGATCTCTTTTTTGTTGGTGTTGGGTATGTTTGATATTGCCGATGCTTCAAATACACATTCGTTCTGTAGCATTGCATCATTTAATAACGCGCATTCAGTTTCGGCGATTGATTGAATGTTGGGTGTAGTTTTTTGATGGGTTTTGTCGATGTGAGTATCGACGTGAGTATCAATGTCACGTGTTAGTTCGGATACGGTATTTGTTGCTGATAAAATCGAGGATTGGCTGTATTGCTCTGCGATAAGCCCAGAAATACAACTTACGACAATGACCCCGGAAAACATTGCTAAGCTAAGTTTTGCAGACACATTTTTAGCAATAACCATGGCAGGGTAAATGCTGAAAACGCCTAAAGAGAAGAGCAAAGCCATACTTAATCCAACAGGGAAACCTGCTGCTAGCAAAGAGGTGACAATGATGATGTCAAAGGCGATGGGTACGGGTAAAAATGCTCCGATGATACTGACGATTATAAGGGCCAATAGGGAGTTTTGTAATTCCGCGATGGACGTGAAAGAAATGCTTTCAATAACGATAGCACCGAGCAACCCCGCGAGAATCATAAGCGGTAAAGTTGCCTTTACGATCGACCATAAATTGTGTGCAAATTTTGTTGAAACAAACGTGATTGCTTGAATCCAACTCGTTGATGGTAACTCACATTCTTCGATATTATCGTCGTTACTTAAGGGGTGGTTGGGGATTTTTTTCTGTAAATTATCGGCTTTTATATGGCTATCAATGGATTGTGTGGTGAAACGATTTACTAAGAATGGAATGATGAGTAATACAAAAACAAAGACGCCGATTAATTTAATGACAGCCAAATGAAATGGCAGTAAGGAAAATGTCATCGTCAGGACAAAGATGTTTAAAGTTGGTGAGCTGGTCAGTGTCGCAAGAGCAGTTTCGATTCGGGTGCCTGCTTTGACCATACCGTGGGCAATGGGTGTTGAGCAGTTGGCACATACCCCCAAAGGAACGCCAATTATCATCCCTTTTAGTGAGTTGATAATGTGGAAGCGGGAGGGGGGGAGTTGGGGAAGTAGTCGTAACAGGGTAAAAAATGCGGCCGCAAAAATAAGGCCAAAGGTCATGCCTTTCCAGTTGGTATACCCCCAATTGATAGCAGACTTGGAAACACGTTCAATATAAGGCTGTTCTTGAGATACGGGCAATATTACGTCAAAAGCAATGGCGCTAATGCTTGTGCGTTGTCCCATTTGTGCTTTTGTATCGAGGGCAGGGAAGCGTGATTGTGTCCAGAAGAATAGCGCTATAAGTGCCATTAATGCTACGGCAAGGGATATTTGTCTTTTGTCTACCACAGAGCTCTATGCCTTTTTGTGAGTGAAGTGTGTACAGTGTAAAGTAGCTAGCGTCGTTTGTCTTTGTTTGTAGGAGGAAGGGTGAGAATACGAGATTTGGAGGGACTTGGGCCTAAGAGTGAAATGATGTTAGCTTCGATAGGTGTCGATTCAGTAGATGAATTCAAACGGTCTGATGCCTTTGATATGTATAGGAAACTGAAAGAGGAAAATATTAGCGTTAGCCTTAATATGCTTTACGCAATGTTAGGAGCGCAAGAGGGTGTTGGTTGGCAGGGTATTGCTAGCGATAGAAAAACTGAAATATTGATGCGATTGGATGATATGGGGTTAGCGCCTTAAAATTTGTTGCTCAATGGCGGTAGTGGCAAACGCTATTTTCTCCTCGTAACCAGAGAGTTGCTTCAGGGAATCATGTTTTTGAGATAGGATGCCTAGGCCAAATTTCCCATAGAGTTCCTGTATGGCTTTTTGAAGATAGAAACTCTCTATATCTTTGGGTTTCTTGCCTTTACTTTGACTGTTTTCATTTAGATTATTCTCATTGAAATCATCTTCATTTAAATGATTGCGTTGAATTGATCGAATAAACTCAGCGAGTTCTTGGATACCTTTGTTTTTTGTGGCGCTGGTAAGGAATATATTGTCCTTGGCAGCATTTTCAAAATTGTCTTTAGCGTTGAGTATAATAAGTTTTGATTGCTTTAGGCTGGCTCTGAGCATGTGATAGCTTGTTCTTGCTAAGCGCTCTTCATCACATTTATTGACGACAAAACTATCAGGGATTTCCATTATGCCTGCTTTCATAAACTGTATCTGGTCACCGGCCAAAGGTTGCATTAATAAAAATGTATGGTCGCTCATGTACTGAATATCGATTTCGTTTTGACCAATTCCGACGGTTTCTATGATGATAAGGTCAAATAGGTATCGAAGCAGGCGGGTTGCTTGAAAGGTGTTGTGGGTGATGCCGCCAAGTTCTAGGTTTGATGCTTGGGAGCGAAAGAATAGATTTCTGTTTTTGCTACCGGAGTGCATTCGTGTGCGATCACCAAGGATGGCTCCACCGGAGGATTGGCTTGATGGGTCAATGGCTAGAACGGCGATGCGAAGGTCGTTGTTTTTGGTAAGTGTTTTGCAGAGTTCGGCGATTAGGCTGGATTTTCCGGCCCCTGGGGTTCCTGTGAAACCGATGGTTACGCCTTTTCCGGTAAACATTTTTGGGTTGTTGTTGATGTGGTGGATTATGTCATGACGTTGCTGGGCTGTACCTTCTGAACGGTTTTCAAACAGTGAAATTAGCTTGGCAATAGGCAGTTTTTTGAGTTCTGCTGCTTGGTTTAGCTGGTTTAGTTGATTTTCGTTCAGTGGATTTGTTTGCATGCCGTTTGTTTGATGTTGTAGTTGGTAGGGAACGCCCGATATTGCTTATTGCCTTTCAGAAATCGCAAAATATCGCATCCATGCGTGCTCGACTGCGGCGTCCCTGCCGCAGACGTTTCTGAAAGGCAATAAGCAATACCGGGCTCGTCGCTAGAGTTGTGGTATCTAACAGATGTGCTGTTTGTTAGCTGCCATGTTCGTTATTCTGCGTCGTGGGCTAGGATAATGTCCATGATGCGATTCATTACTTCCATTAGATCATAATCTTTTGGTGTAAAGATCGCACTTACGCCTTTTTCTTTTAATGCTTCAGCGTCAGCTTGAGGAATGATTCCACCCAGTACAACGGGGACCTTTCCTTTAGCGCCTTCAGCATCTAACTCTTCAAATAGTTGATCCATAATTTCATTATGAGAGCCAGATAATAATGAAATCCCGATGACATCCGCATCTTCTTCGATAGCGGATTGAACGATGTCAGTTGCGCTTAAACGAATACCGAAATAGATAACGTCGAAGCCTGCGTGACGCGCTGCTACCGAAATCATTTCTGCGCCGTTGGAGTGGCCGTCTAATCCGGGTTTACCAACAACGATACGAGGGCGGTGGCCGCGAGTATCCATGAAGGTTTTGATTTTTTCACGAACAGTGTCCAGTGTTTCGTTTTCAATCGAAAGTGACTGGCCTTCAACACCGGTTGGTGGGCGGTATTCTCCATAAACGTCACGTAACGTTGCTGTCCACTCACCGGTGGATACGCGGGCTTTAGCGCAGGCGATAGAGGCGAGCATCATGTTGTCGCCCTTGATGGCGGTTTCACGTAATGTCTTCAGACATTCTGCGACTTTGGCATCATCACGGTTTGCTTTGGTTGCTGCTAGTGCGCTAACGGTTTCGGCAGCAGACTCAGGGTCAACCTTAAAAACTCCGCCATCGCTGTCCCTTACCAGCGGTGATTCGATACCGTCCGTCCAACGGTTTTTACCCACAACAATGTGTTCGCCAGAGTTGATTTTACTCATGCGGTCAGCTTGAGAAACCACAAGCTGTGATTTCATGTAGCCGTTCTTAATGGCTTCAACACCACCACCAGCATCCATTATTTTTTGAATTTCTGCGTTGGCTTGCTCTTTAAGGTCGTTAACTTTAGATTCAATAACCGGGGAGCCGTCAAATAAATCGGGGTACTCTAAAAGGTCTGTTTCGTAGGCTAGGATTTGCTGTAAGCGCAAAGACCATTGTTGATCCCAAGGGCGAGGTAGTGATAGCGCCTCATTCCATGCCGGTAGCTGTAGTGCTCGGCAGCGAGCGTCCCGACTAAGGGTCACACCTAAGGTTTCAATCAGAATGCGCCATGCATTATTTTCAGGTTGTTCTTCCGTTAGTCCTAAAGAGTTCACTTGGATACCATAGCGAAAGCGACGATATTTTGGGTTTTTAACTTTGTAGCGTTCAATACAGATCTCATCCCATAGCTGGGTGAATGCGCGCATTTTACACATTTCTTCGATAAAACGCATGCCAGCGTTTACGAAGAAGGATACACGGCCTACACAGCGTTCAAACTCTTCTTCATCAAAGCAGTTACGTTCTTTGATGGCATCAAGTACTGTGATGGCGGTAACCAATGAATACGCTAGCTCTTTAACTGGCGTGGCACCGGCTTCTTGTAAGTGATAAGAACACACGTTGGACGGGTTCCATTTCGGTACGTTCGTTAGGCAGAATTCATACATGTCTACGATCAGTTTGATTGATTCTTCTGGTGGGAAAACATACGTTCCTCGTGCCAGAAACTCTTTGATCAAATCGTTTTGTGTTGTGCCTTGTAGTTTCTCAATGGGAACGCCGCGCTCTTCAGCCAGAGCCACATAAAGCGATAACAACCACATGGAAGTGCCATTGATAGTCATAGACGTGTTAACTTCGGCAATATCAATATTGTCGAACAATATGGCGAAGTCATCCAGCGTATTGATTGGAACCCCGACTTTACCAATTTCAGGCTTGGCTATATCTTCATCGGAGCTGTAACCGCACTGCGTTGCAAGGTCAAAGGCAATGCTTAGGCCCGTTTGACCTTTCGCTAAGTTATTGCGATATAACTCGTTTGATTTGCGAACGTTGGTGTGCCCTGCGTACGTTCGAAATATCCACGGACGATCTTTTGTGGCGTTGCCATCTTTATCAGTAATCTGATGTTTTTGAGGTTCGGTCATCGTGTTAGTCCTAGTGGTATCCAGTTATGCCTGACGCTT
>MAAC01019380.1_pt1 | contig 11018 bp, 9 predicted proteins | sample 1115981 | NCBI WGS metagenome assembly MAAC01 (sample SAMN04961126, study PRJNA320927) | seawater metagenome | isolation source: sample BD02T64 sea water enriched with oil for 64 days | place: USA:Gulf of Mexico | collected 2013-07-27 | reverse complement strand
CGGCGACAATGCAGCTGACACAATCCGACTATCAGCGATCTGCACCATCGCCTCTGCGTCCAGATCGCGGGTCCGCGACAAAAGCGTTGTGTACTGACGCTGCGCGATTTCCGCTTTCTGTTGCAACTCGTAAACCTGCGTCAGCGATGTCGAAGACAAATCTCCCTGCAGCGCCAGGCGGCGGATCCCGGATCTGGCATCACGTGTGTCATTTTCCAACGTCACAATGTCAGACTGCAGTCTTGCGATCTCTGTTTGGGTGCGGTTTTTCAACCCCTCATCCATACGTACCAACTGAGATCGCAGGTCCATTTCCTCCGGGCTGCCCACATTTGCACGTCCCAATCGGCGACCAAGCACCTTGCGCTGTCTCGCCAGGGCCTCCAGGGCATCATCACCAAGTGACTGAGCCAGCGCCCCCCAGTCTTCACGGAACAAAGCACTTTTCGCGCCGGTTAGCTGCAGTTCTGCGCTGAGCCGGGACGCAGTGGTTGTCAGCAATTGTCCCCGCAATGCACCCAGGCTTTCGCCACCGCCTTCCCGCTGCAGGCGATCGAAATTTCGGTCAATAAAACTGTCCAGCGCATCCTCAGAGGCGACCAGAGAACGGCGGGAAGACTCTGTTTGCGCCAACAGGATATCACGGGCCGCAAGCGACGCGTTCACCTTTGACCGGATCTGCAGGTTGATATATGTCTGCGCCAGAACATTCGCAAATCTGGCGGCCCGGTCCGGGTCTTCCGCCGAAACGGACACGGCGATAAGATAGGTCAGCCCACGCCGCCGCACGGAAATCGCATCTCCGAACCGATCAAGCGTGGCGTTCAACAGTGCCCCCCCGGTTTCAGCCTTTGCAGTGCTGATCCCAAATGCGGTTTTAATTTTCTCACTCAGCCCGATCTGCGGCCCAAACTCAGGGTCGCGCAACAGTCCAAGCGCTTCCACAGTTGCCATGGCCACGGCAGCTGACTTTAATATTTCGACTTCGCTTTCCACCCGTGCATTTTCTGCTGAACCCGGCATAGAGGTGCTTTCATCGGGGTACAGAAGGTTTTTTCTTGCCGGATCAACAAGCAGAAGTGCTGTCGACGTGTACAAAGGGGTGACATAAAACAAATAGATCAGCGCGCCGCCCAATATTAATAAAACCGAGAGCAGGATCAGTCGGAATTGCCGGCGCAGAAATGTCAAAACGCTTTTGAGATCAATTACTTCCTGAGGAGCGTTTGGCATAAAATTACCTTTGAAATACTTAGTGTGACACTCATCCCGCAGCTAAAATATCCGCCCGCCCCGCGCTCTTAAAACGCATCAATTATCACCAGACGATGTGATTATCGTAAGTGCCCCGCCGGGCGTGATTTTGACCGCGCTCAATTTCCCAGACCTATATGCCCCCGTATCCACGTCGGTCCGGGCCTCTGTAAACAGTACCTTATCCACAGGTATATGGCCATGAACCGCGTGTATCAGACGTGCCTGAGCATCCAGCAGCGTCGGATCTCCCCAGAGCAGATCTTCCATTTTCTGATCCGCAACAGGTTTCGTACCGTCATAGCCTGCGTGAGAAAACAGATAATCTCCGACAGAAAGACTGACTGGAAGTTGCTCCAGAAACGTGCGGTGAGACTGAGTAATACAGACATCTGACATCTGCTTCAGACGGGTTTCAGATAATGCAAAGCCTAGGCCTGCGTCAGGCAGCATCCCATAAGACAACAGTGTTTCACGCCCGCCAAACCCAAGCCAGGACATATTGCTTGATGGCGCATTCAGGAATTGCAGCATCATCTCCTCGTGGTTCCCCATCGGAGTCAGACGCTGAAATCCTGCAGGAGTGGGTTGCAGAAGATGCTCGATCATTTCTGCGCTTTGCGCGCCGCGATCCACGATGTCACCAAGCAGAACAATGAGCTTTTGCCCCGGTGTCCCTGCCCCGTCCGCGATGATTTTTGTTTCCAGCGCGAGATACAGCTCCAGGCAACCGTGAACATCGCCAACGGCATATATGGCCGCCAGAAATGTTGTCAGCGACAACCGCCTGATCGTGCTTTCATCTTCATTTGACCGTTGGGGGCGGCCAAAGACGCGTGCCAGCAAGGATAAGTTACCAACCATCGGACCGGGCCCTCTTCCGGCGCAGCTGCGCCGCGCCCATACCAAGGATCGTCAGAAACAAAAACACATTGGCTTCCATCTCCAGACTGAAATCAACAAGTGAATGAATCGCGCCCAGCACTACGATACCGGCGGCGGCAACTGAAATAGCATAGTCGTTTTTGCGACTTCGCAGCACCCGGACGATCCGCAGCGAGATGTACATCACAGCAATCAGCGGCAGCGATCCAACAATCAGGCCCATTTCCGCCCAAAGCGTCAGATAGGTTGAATGTGCGTATTCCCAGGTCACGGCACCTGACAACGGAGGCCTGTGAAACAGTTCAAACGCCGCACGGAAATTATCCAGCCCGTAACCTGTCCATGGACGCTCCCGGATCATACCAAGCGTCTGGCGCCATAATTCAACGCGGGTTTCGCCGTTCTGAACGGTGAACAGAGACCGTTCAATCAGCGCCCGCCCAAAAAGGACAATTGTCGCAACGACGGCCAGCACACCAATGCCCAGCGCCTGTAAAACTGCGCGCGCGGAGTTACCCGTACCTTTGCTGCGCATAACAACAAACGCAACCAGGGCCCCCAGAAACGTCGCAAAAACCCCCATGCGCGATTGCGACGCGAGAAGCGCCAGACCAATTAACATCAGGCACATCCACAAAACGGCTGTTTCAAGCAGGTCCTGACTTGCCATATTTTTACGACCAGGCCTGCGCATATGCGGACGGTTTGCGCGCTCCATCGTCAAACATAACCCCAGGATCAGCCCCATTCCCATAAACGTGGAAAATGAGTTGCGGTTGATAAAGGTCCCGGTCGCCGCACCAATATACGCGGTCTTTTCGCCCCAGAAAAACTGGTCGCCAAAGAGCGTGAGAGAAACCATGGCCCACACCGCATGTGCCACAAGGCCAAAAAACAAAATCCACGCCATACGCCTGATCCGTGTCGCCTGTGTAGACACTTCCAGAATCAACATGAACAACGCGCCATAACTGGCAAATCGCAATGCTCCCAGGATCGTTGCGCGCGGCACCAGAGAAATTGTCTCCGGCATTAAACCATTCGATTGAAAAGGCCCCAACGGAACGATTTGCAACAGGGCAAACAGCCCGAAAGAAACGCCGACGATAAATAAAGGCCTGTGGGCGGCGGACCGCAACGGTCGCTTTGGGTCCAAATGGCTGAGTGTCACGATCTGGACCACGAGCGCCAGGTTCAAGACAAACGACCAGACCATCCATGGCACAGGACGATTGGATCCCATTGGAATGGGGGCGACCAGAACCAGCGCCACGAGGAACAGCGCCATCCTGTCATTAAATGTGCTGACTGCGCGCGCACCTGACCCGCTTCGCCCGCTATCCTTGACAATCTCAGTCCCGAAGCTCAATTCTTCGGTCGGCTGAACGCCATCAGGCCCGGTCGCTGGATATTCCGACGCCGATTTTCGCCGGCCGGGTTTCATTGGCTCAGGTCCTGCGCCTGACGCCGTTTGCGAACCTCATTGAAGAAATTATTCTGTACCTGGGCTGGTTGCTGCCCGGCGGCATGAAGTACGGCGTCCTGAACCGCTGGGAAGCGCACAAAGCGATCGGCCACGACTTTTCGGGTACTCCATTCACCCAATAGCACCGTTACATCCCGCTCAAATCCCTCCCTCGCCGCATCACTCAATTGATCGAATGCACCGATCGAAATGTCCATGCGCCGGCTCGCAAGCCATCCCTCAAACGCAGCAGTTTGGCGCGCCAGGATTAAGGCCCGGTCAAACCCGGCCTGGTCTCCCAGTCTCAAATACGAAACCGCCGCAGCCAGATGCGCGACGGACATCGAAGGGCTTGCCGCAAGAATTTTCTGCGCAAGTAATAAACACGACAGAGCAAGAGCCTCACGGCCCGATTCAGGATACATACGCGCGCCGAGAGACGTTTGACCAGCATAACACCTGTTCATCAGCCGAACCTGAGAACTGATTGCATAGGGGATAGAACCTGGATTGCCTTGCCTGAATTCTAGCATCTGCTGATCGAGAGGCGCGGCATCCGCCTGATAGGCAATATATTCTGCGCGGCCAATAACCAAAGACCCCGCCATCACAGCAAGTGCACCAGATAAAATTGCAATGCGGAACATCTTCATTGTGAAAATCCGCCAACATAAGACCTAAAAAATATTTATTGGCCGCAACCCACTGTTTGAGAAAAATAATAAGACGCGCGGCATGAGATCAATTCAGTATCGCATACCAGATCCTGATATTGTTAGTGATTTTCAAATTTCCTTACACTAATGTGCTTCGCGCATAAGCAGGCCAGTTTATTACACACAGATTTTTTCGTATGAGGCCAACCCATGAAAAACATCGTTATTGCAATATCCTTCGCCGCAGTGGGCGCGATCTCGACTCCCTCTGCAGCACGCGCGCAGGCCGCCGCTTTTGATTCTGCGCAGGTGACCGCGGTTTGTGCGGCCTCGTCCACACAGTGCCAGGCACTCGTCGCTCAGATCATCGCCCAGTTGAAGGTCGCAGAATTGTCCGCCGCGGCCATAAATACACAGCTTGGTGTTCTCGCCTCTTCCATTGTGACCGCGGCCCAGGAAACCCCCGTTGTTGCCGCTGCGCTTGCTGATACGCTACGGACCGTCGCAGTCGCGTCAACGGATCCCACTCAGGCCGAGCAAATTCGCCAGGTTGCGACAATTGTCTCCGAAGGTGGCGCCGGTGCCGTAGACACAACCACCGCCGTGGGCGCCAGCCCTGCATAAATGTTTCGACTGAATGCTGCAAAGCGTCCGAAATATCGGGCGCTTTCTGTGTTTATGCGCATTCAGAAATGCCCATCCGGATTAGTTCCCGGCCACTCATCTCATAAAACCCGACTGTAATCATACGCCCGGTTTCCATGTACCAATGACGCAACGACGCCGGATAATAAGATCCCATAACCGCGGACCAGTACTCGAATTCCCTGGGCGGCAGAGCGAAGCCATATCGCGACGAACCCGGGCCATGAAAACCGAATGTTACATCTGCCATGACGCAAGTGTCCTGAAGCCCCAGATACATGGTACAGGCAGACATGCAATAACCGCTGCGAATTTCGACATGTCGCCCCGAACGCCGGATTTTTTCGATCAACGCAACGCGCTGCGCGAGGTTACTCCCAGGATCATCCCGCACAATTATGCCGTGTGTGTTTTGTGCCGCCTCCACGGGCAGCGACAACAGGGAAATGGCCAAAATCGGCACCGCCAGCAACATTAGCACTCCCACAGGGGCGTAAAATAATGCAGCAGACCGGCGCAGCCAACGCGCGCCGTCCCCTTGCAAGCAATGCAGTGTCATGGTTCCACCATACAGGCGCACGTACCCGCCGCGGCATGACGACAAGCCCGTCTCGCCGCCTGCAATGATCAAACCTGCGCCGCGTAAAAATGTTCTTATCGTGACGCCCTGAAGATGCCGCTATTTGATGAAAATTTTAGGGATCACACCCGCAACCCGTGGCACGAATCGCAGCAACTCACGGCCGGGTCATCACCAGTTCAGACAATTTTTGTTGTCTGTTTCGTCTCGAAACCGCGCCATTCAGAGACACGTTTAGCGGTTTTTTCAAGTCAGATTTCAACCGGCTAACAGGCAAGACCTGCGTCAGATCCCGCCGGTGTTTAATGTCCGGAAGCACCGGTTAAAAACGCAGCAAATTAAACTAATTACCGTGCCACACAAATCAGAACGACCAATAATTCCGTTCCGTTTCCGGCGCCGCCAGCAAGATAATTTCGCGACCAAAGTTCGCCTGTGATCGCCTTAGAGGGGTAGTGCTTCATTAAGAATCGCTCGACTTTTTTGTCAATTAGGGCTAAATAAATCTGGGGTCTCTTAATCGGTTTACTTACCGCTTTTATCAGTGAGGTCCGATGTTGTGATTGATATTTCTGCAACGACATCCGCCAAACATCAGGTTCTTTTTTCGTTTCGTTCGACGCTGTATTCGCGTTTCGGAAAACGAATTTTTGACCTGCTGCTCGCGCTCCTGCTTTTGCCCGTAATCAGCCCGGTTATTCTGATGCTTTGGTTGATTGTCAGTTGTGACGGTGGTTCCGGTTTTTTTGGCCATACGAGAACCGGCAGAAATGGCTAGGAATTCCGCTGCTGGAAGATCCGTTCAATGGTTTTGGACGCGGAACTTACCCTCAAAGACCACCTGGCCAGCGAGCCTGTCGCCGCCAGGGAATGGCTGAGAAATTTCAAACTTGTTGACGACCCGCGCATTACCAAATTCGGCAGTTTTATCCGCAAAACAAGCCTGGACGAACTTCCTCAGATTTTGAATGTATTAAAAGGGGAAATGAGCTTTGTCGGCCCGCGCCCGGTCACGCAGAGAGAATTGAGAAAATATGGCCTGTCCAGGAGTGCTTATCTTGCGACGACACCAGGAATTACCGGCCTTTGGCAAGTGTCCGGCAGGAATTCTGCCAGCTACGACGAGCGCGTTGAATTCGATACCCGATACGCTCAAAGGAAAAGCTTTGCTCTGGACTTATGGATCATATCGCAAACCGCAACTGCTGTGCTCAAGCAAACCGGGCAGTGAGTTGTAACGTTCCGGACAGCCGTTGCTCTCAGTTTGATCCACTGCACTTAGGAAACGCTGCTTCGGATGGGGCATTCTCCCGGTTCGCTTAAAGTTGAAAATAAATATCGTTGTGTTTTTTACCGGGGGATTGGAATGAAACGAAACGCACCTTTACGCGCAGACAGAATAATGACGTCTGCCAACCCGGGTGAATTGCGGACAATTGGCAAAGCCAGCGGGAACTCTTTTAGCACGATATACAACAGGGCTACGGAAACGCCGGTGAAACAGTAAGCCATGCATTTGGGGCCGACGCCTCACCAGCGACCAGATACAAAAAGGTATGCATTGGACGACAACACAAACTTTGCGGGAAGGAGAGGATGTGACCCATGTATGATTTCAAACAAGTTCACCCGTACGCACGGCCAGGAACCAATGTACCTCCTCGGATGGATATCCTGGTGCATGACTATGCGGGTCACCCGGCTCCGGTGGAACTGTCGCGGGAACTTGCGCGGCGTGGCCATCGGGTGAGACATGCTTATTTTGCCGCTGACGCAGGCCCCAAGGGCCAATTACAACGCGCAGAGAATGATGCTGAGGGGCTGCATTTCCTCCCGTTAGGTGGCGATATTGCCTATTCAAAAACCAATTTCATACGGCGACGGTCTGGCGACATAGCTTATGGTCGTGCACTGGCCAGCCACATTCGAACGAGCTGCCCCGCTATTGTTATTTCCGGGAATACACCGACGGAATCCCAGGAACGGATCGTTGCAGCGTGTAACGATGCAGATGTCCCATTTATCTATTGGTGCCAGGACTTCTATTCCATTGCTGCGTCGCGGCTGCTGGCAACGAAACTGCCGGGGCCAGGGCATCTGATAGGGGGCTATTACCGTTTTCTTGAACGAAGGCAAATGAGACGCGCCACCAAAGTCGTCCACATCACAGACGCGTTCTGTGATCTGACCGATTGCTGGGGCATTGCGCGAGATAAGGTTTCCGTAATTCCGAATTGGGGCACCATTGACAAAATCAGCGTTCTGGCCCGCTCGAATTCCTGGGCAGCGGCGCAGGGCATGACTGCTGAAACGCGATATCTCTACTCTGGCACCCTGGCTCTGAAACACAACCCGGCCTTGTTAGCGGCTCTGGCCAACTCATTGCCAGACACGCATGAGGTTGTCCTGGTCTCATCCGGGGCTGGCGCTGAAACACTGCTGGCAGCTGTTGCGTCGGGAGAAGTTAAGAATATGCGTGTTTTACCGCTCCAGCCTTTTGATCTGTTTGATGAGGTTCTCGCTTCTGGCGATATTCTGCTGGCTGTGATTGAACGAGAAGCCGGCGCCTTCTCAGTGCCATCGAAAATTCTGTCCTACCTTTGTGCCGGACGCCCGATCGTCCTTGCGGCACCAAAGGACAATCTCGCAGCGAAGATCCTGCTCGAAACCGGAGCCGGTAAAGTCGTCCCGCCCGGAGACGTCGAAAGCTTCGTATCGGCCGCCAGGGCGTATGCTCAATTTCCTGAGACCGCAGTAGCTGCTGGAAAAGCGGGCCGCGCTTACGCGGAGAAGGCTTTTGTCCTTACGCCAATAGCAGACAGGTTTGAGCAGGTATTCAGGGCAGCCCGACGTCAGACACAGAATGTCCAATCGCTGCCGGGCCATCGGAAACACATGCGCTCAGATTAACGCACGTTTTTTTGGGAGATAACAATGCAAAGAACAGTCAGACGCCGGCCAAAACCTGTATCGCGGAAGAGACAATATTATTCTTCTGTTGCTTCAGGCTTGCGGCCTGCTGGCCAGGCCGTGGTTCACTACGGGGTTTCTCGAGAACCGGTTGGGATAACCGGTCAGACCCCGCCCCGCTTCCGGCGAAGGTTCGGGCGCGTCTTGCCCTGTCCCCCGGTTCTGGCTCGGGAATGAAAACCGGTACAGAGATCATTTTCCAGGTCCGCCGCAATTTCTTGCGGACCGGCGGCGTGTCAATTTTCACCTGTTTCCTGAATGCCACCCTGAACCTGGTACTTCTGGGCTGGTTTGCCCGCGAAGGCGGCGTGGCACTGGTCGGAACCTGGTCGCTGCTCAACGCGATTTTGATGTATGTGCTGGTACTCGATTTCGGCCTGACGAATGCATTGACAAAAGTGATTGCAATCGAAGGGGCGGTCGAAGCTGCCCCGTTGATCCGGTGGCTTCTGACACGTCTTGCCGGACTCATCTGTCTGGGAGTTTCGGCACATTTTCTAATCCGTCTTACCAGCGGGGTTTACAGCGAAATAGTGATCGCCTGGGGGCTTGCCGGACTGGCGGCCTGTTTTCAACTGGCTTCGAACTGGCTGATCTGCTTTCGGCTTGGGCGGTACCAACAGTATTATTTTAACCTGAAATCAATCGTTCGTGTCGCGGTGCAAACCAGCCTCATTTTCGCCTTATACGCGAGTACTGACCTCCCTGCTCCGGTTCTCTTTGGCGCCGCCTTAGCATTTGCCGGATTCTGTGAATTGCTGTTCGCGGGATATATTATTCGTGGTCCTGATCTCAAGTCTGTTGCCGCGGCCACCTCCGCAAATTTTGCCGACATACGGCAACTTTCGCGCGGATTTGGCATGGCTGACGCCGTTAACCGGGTCCGACAGCCGGTATTGCAAATATTGATCGCTTCCTTTGCAGGAAACGCCGCCCTCGGGGTCTTTACGATCGCGCTGCGAGTTCCAACAGTTTTGAGCCAGTCGGTGAGCGAAGCTATGCGTGTCTTATTTCCCGGCTTGTCAAATCTACAAAAATCTGGCGACCGCCCGATTGTAACAATCATGTTGCGGAACGGCTTTTTGGTTCAGCTGCTTATTGTCGTACCTGCCTGCATATTTTTGTTAATTGCTACCGAAGATATCCTGGGTCTGTGGCTGGGAGAGGCGGCACAATTCCAAATTACGGCAACGCGGCTTATCACCATTGGCATTATGATAAACAGCCTCTCGGTCCCGTTTTATTGGGCGTTGAATGCCTTTGGATATGCCAACCGGATTGCCTGGGCTGGCCTCGCGGGACTGCTCATCAGCGGTGTATTTGGCGCCTCCGCTTTACTGCTGCTCCCAAATCCAATTCCCACATTTTGCGCAATATATGCATTTTCTCAAATATTGACTGCGGCGCTTATCGCCTGGTGGGCCGAAAGCCGGGCTGGTCTTTTATTCGCAAGTCTTAGTCAAATTCGCTGGGCAAATATCCTGCTGTTTTGGACGGCATTTATCGTATTTTCCCTGGGACTATTTGCGGGTCTCACAGACCACAGCCCGGAATTTCGGCTTGGCTCTGTCAGCCTTATTGTCGCGGCGGCAAGCGCCGTTGTCCTTGGTTCCCTGTATCGCAACGGCGGTTTCCAGCACCCCAATCCGATGGAGCCCTGAATGCTTGAGGGGACAAAATTCCTTGGCCGCCAATTGCTGCGGCAAGCCATCTGGGAAACGTGCAATCGCCATCGTCCAGGCGGACAGCCGAATATCGCACTCATCGGCTCGCGCCGCAGCGGCTCGACCCTGCTGATGCAGATTTTGGGCCGGGCGCGTGGCATGAAAACAATCAATCAACCCTTCGCACCAGCCGTCGCGACAGCACACCAGCTGACCCATTTGCCATGGCCTGCGGGTGGCTTCTTCCTTGAGCCAGAAAGCGAAGAACGGGACGCCCTTAAGGACTACATAAAAAAGATCACATCTGGCTCAATCCATGTTCAGGAGTCCTGGCGATTCTGGTCATCAGATTTTCATTTTCGCACCAGTCGCTGCGTGCTGAAAACCACCGATGCCCATTACCTGGAGGCCCTTTTTGAAGAAATGGGATTTCTGATTGTGCGATACTTCCGACACCCGGTTCCACAAGCGATATCCTGCCGCCGCAATGGTTGGGATGACAAACTCGCGCATTTCCGGGCCCGCTCGGGGTTTGTTGACGCGGTACTGTCTGAACCTCAGCGCGAGATATTTGAGCGGATCAGGCATGGCGGACAAGCACTGGAGCGCTTCGTTTTAGGTTGGTGCTGCCAAAACCTGCCGCTCTTCAGGCCAGTCTCCTCTGGTGGAATTACAGTTTTTTACGAAGACCTTGTGCAACGCCCCGAAGCTACAATTTCAATGGTTGCTGAGCATTGCAGCTTAACCGTAACGAAAAAAATGGAAAAGATGGCCGGACGCCCCTCTGTCTCGGTTAAAACACTGAGCGCGGCCTCCACGCGTGACGCAATAAAGTCCGGCAATACAAAGTCTGTTGTCAGCCGGTGGACGCATCAGCTCACGCCTCCGGAAATTGATTC
>MAAC01017717.1_pt1 | contig 11031 bp, 7 predicted proteins | sample 1115981 | NCBI WGS metagenome assembly MAAC01 (sample SAMN04961126, study PRJNA320927) | seawater metagenome | isolation source: sample BD02T64 sea water enriched with oil for 64 days | place: USA:Gulf of Mexico | collected 2013-07-27 | reverse complement strand
CCTCGCTAACAAGCAATAATTTATTATTGTAAGCACGGTCTGGTAGTTCAGTTGGTTAGAATACCTGCCTGTCACGCAGGGGGTCGCGAGTTCGAGTCTCGTCCAGACCGCAATTAAAAAGTTGTGTTGTGACACAGAAATGTGTCGCTTGGTTTATGTAGTTAAACCGATGAGAAGCTTGTCCATTTGGATAGGCTTTTTTTGTTTTAGAGAGATTCTACTAAAATATTCTCATTTAGCACCTAAAAAAACTACACTATTGGGGATGCCATTATTTCTGTTTTTTGTAAGAAATAAATTGCTATTTTCGCATCCTCCCTAATTACGATTAAGCATTTATTTTTAACAAATCTCTCTAGTTAATTTAACAGCTAGAGTGTCTGGTATTTATATAATTATAAATACAGATTAAATAGTATTAATAGCTATCTTCGTGAGCTTATTTTCCTACATATGAAAAACACATTACTTATAATATCCTTTATTATAACTGGATTAATCTCAACAACTACCACTCTAGTAGCTCAGGTTAACGTTAATCCACCTGAAGTGTTTACTTTAGAGATATGCGATGATAATGGAGATGGCATTGCCGTTTTTGATTTAACAGATAATGAACCCATAATACTAGATGGGCAAAATCCAAACGATTTTGTTTTTGTTTATTATTTGTCTTCTACAGATGCTAATGCAGAAATAAATCCAATTATTAATCCAGAATCTTTTACTAATACGGTAAACGATGAAGAAATTTATCCACGTTATGAGAATGTAAATAGTGGAGAATTTTCAATCACTCTTTTTTATTTAGTTGTTAACGATGAACCAACACCGATTACACCAACACCTTTGGAGGTTTGTGATGATGACAATGATGGTTTTGCAGAGTTTACGCTAACGAATAAGGATTTAGAGATTTTAGGAGGTGAACCTGGGGTTTCTATTAGTTATTATGAAACCTTATTGGATGCAGATATGGGCATTAACCCATTGATTAGTCCTTATACCAATATTATTATTTCCACGCAGATTGTTTATGTTCGTGCAGAATACACGACTCCAGCTACGGGTTGTTATCGTTTGGTATCTTTGGAATTGATTGTAAACGCTACGCCGAATATTCCTATAGATTTAGATGATTTAGTTGCCTGTGATAGCGATCAGGATGAGATAGTGATTTTTGATTTAACGATTCATGAGGCTCAGATATTAAATGGAGAGAATTGGGACATCACCTATTATGAAAGCTATCAAGAAGCTATAGAGGATACAGGAGCCATTGCTACCCCTTCAATTTATGAAAACTTGAGCAATCCTCAAACTATTTATGTACGAGTGACTATTGATATATCAAATCCAGAGACTTGTTTTGATATCTTGGACTTAGAATTAATTGTGTTACCCACACCAGAGATTAATCCAGTTACCGATTTAGTGATTTTTGATGAAAATAATGATGGTATGGAAATTTTTGACCTCAATACAAAAACCCCTGAAATCCTTAATGGTCAAAATGATGTAGCAGTTATTTTTTATGAGACGCAACAAGATGCCATTGAAAATGTAAATGCTATTGCAAATCCTGAAACTTACCAAAATATCACAAATCCACAAACCATTTTCACAAGACTAGAAAATATTATAACTGGTTGTTATATTGTAACTAGTTTTATAATATTTGCTAATCCAGATGGAATTATAAACATCCCTGATTCCAATTTTAAATATGCTTTGGTTAACACCGATTGTGTAGATATAAATGATGATGGTTGGCTTGATGATGATGCGGATACAAATGATGATGGTGAGATTCAGGTGAGTGAGGCTGAAGCTGTAATAAGAATGGATGTTAGTTCTAGAAATATATCCTCCTTAGAGGGAATACAAAGTTTTGTTAATTTAGAAGAATTAAATTGCAATAATAATTCATTAACCAATTTAGATATTACTCAAAACGCTAAACTTGTTGAGCTTGTCTTTGCTTATAATCAATTAACAAATATAGATGTTAGTCAAAATCTAGACATTAAATTGTTATATGCAACTAATAATTTATTAAATAGCTTAGATGTAACACAAAACTCTGCACTTGAATCCATATGGTGTGTTGAAAACCAATTGACTAGTATTGATTTTACACAAAATCCAATTCTTAGAAGGGCATGGTGTGATAGGAATAGTTTTACAAGTTTAGATTTGTCGCAAAACCCAATGCTCGATTTGATAACTTGCACAAATAATCAACTAATCAGTTTGAACTTAAATAACGGAAATAACACGAACATGATAAAAATGTTTGCTCAATTTAATCCGAATTTAATATGTATTCAAGTAGACGATGTAGACTTTGCTAATAGCCAAGATTGTGATAATGATGGTTGGTGTAAAGATGATTGGGCAAGTTATAGTGAGGACTGTAATCCAGAACCAATTGTAGACATTCCTGATGCTAATTTTAAAAATGCTTTGGTAAATGAAAATGTTGTAGATACTAATAATGATGGACAAGGAGATAGTGATGCTGATACTAATGATGATGGAGAGATTCAATTAATTGAAGCTCAGGCGGTTGTTTTTGGATTATTTGTTTCAAATAACAATATATCTGATTTAGATGGGATACAAAGTTTTTCAAATCTTAAAATATTACATTGTGATAATAACAATTTATCAGAACTGGATGTAACTCAAAATAGTTTCTTAGAGAATTTGCGTTGTGACCATAATAATATTACAAATCTAAATGTTTCTCAAAATCTTGAATTGTTCTATTTGTTTTGTAGTGATAACCTGTTAACTAGCTTGGAGGTAACACAAAACCCTAGTATTGGTGGCATATATTGTAATAATAATCAATTAACAAATTTGGATGTAAGTCAAAACCCCAATTTAGGCACATTATATTGTGAAAATAATCTATTAACAGAATTAAACATAACCCAAAATCCAATGTTGTGGTTTGTAGCCTGCTATGACAATCAATTAGCAAATATTAATTTATCACAAATTCCCAATCTTGCAAGATTACGTTGTTATAATAATCAATTAACTAGTTTAGATATTTCCCAGAACCCTAATTTTTTATTGTTATGGTGTTATAATAATCAATTAGTTGAGTTGAATTTGCAAAATGGGAACAATACCAATATAGCATATATGAAGGCAGAATCTAATCCTAATCTAAGCTGTATCCAAGTAGATGATGTGGATTATGCAAATAATCAAGGAAATTGGACTAAAGATAATTCAGCAGAATATAGTGAAGATTGTAATCCAAACCCAATTGTAGCATATCCACCATCAGACTTAGAAGTATGTGATGTAAACAATCCAGGAGATGGGGTAGAGCTTTTTGATTTAACAGTTACAGAACCAGAAATCCTTAATGGTCAAGATGATATAGAAGTTACCTTTTATGAAACGGAACAAGATGCTCAGGATAATGTAAATGTAATTGCAAATCCATCAGCATATACTAATATCACCAACCCTCAAACCATTTTTACACGATTAGAGAATTTAGAATCTTCATGTTATACCGTAGGGGATTTTGTGATTGTTGCAGACCCAGATTTAGGTGTGTTGCAAAATTTGTATCAAGATTTAACCATTTATCCCAATCCAACTCAAAATATTTTAAACTTAGAATCCAATCAGCAAATCGAAAGGGTAAAAATCTACAATTTACAAGGACAGCTTATTAAAGAAGGTTTTAGTAATAGTATAGATATTTCTCAACTTACTTCAGGATTGTATTTTGTGCAAGTAACTGTAGAAGGTAAAACTGTTACTAAGAAGTTTATTAAAGAATAAAAATCGATGAAATTATTTCAAAGTATAAAAAATAGAAGCTTTATTTCTAAAATTATTATTGTGGCTTCTACAGTATATTTTACAAATTTAGGATTAAAGTATTTATATCAGAGTAATGATAAACTAATTGAAAAAGAAGTAATTGCGATGAATGAAAGCTTACCTCTAATTATAGACGAGTATACAAGGTTAGACAGTATTGCTTTAATTGATAAAAAAAAGGTGAAGATTTATTACAGACTTCTAAAAGATGAATTAGAAGATATTGATGTTGAGTTTTTTAAAGATGAAATGAAGCCAATTATTCTGTCAAATATCAAAGCTGATGATTCTAATTTCTTTAAAAAGAATAATATTACTATGGTCTATCATTATCTGGATAAAAACAAAGATTTTGTAGAAAATGTTTTAATAACCCCCAAAGATTATAATCAATAAACTATTATTATGAAAATCAAAAACATTAGACTTTATAGTCTTGTCTTATTACTAACTCTAGGATTAAACTCTTGTAGTAGCGATAGTGATTCCTCAAATGACCCTATAGAAGTCACAGTAACTACATCAGATTTTACCACAACTATTGATGAAAACCCTACTAACGGGCAAGTTATAGGTACTGTAGCAGGTACAACTAATCAAGGAAGTGTTATTTTCTCTTTAACAGAGCAAACACCTACTGGTGCTTTTGCAATAGATAGTAATACTGGTGAGCTAATCGTAGTAGATGAGTCTATTTATGACTTTGAAACTAACCCAATTATTTCTGGAATAGTTAAAGTGGAGAATGGTTCTGTATTTGAGAATTCAATAATTAGCATAGGTGTTATTGATATTGATGAAACAAAAGTGTTTGACGGAAGTGTCACTTTAACGACACAGCAAGAAGTAGATGTTTTTGGAACTAATAATTATACTGAGATAACAGGCTCATTATTTATACAGAATAGTGATGATATTAATGATTTAACACCTTTATCTTTTTTAAAAATAATTGGCAGTGAACTTTATATAGTGAATAATACAAATTTGACATCTCTTATTGGTCTTAATCAACTTTCTAGTATAGGTACTATCTTTGAAATAGGGGGTAATCCACTACTAAATAATCTTGAAGGATTAAATGCACTAGAAGATGTTAATTGGCAAATTGCTATTATTAACAATAATCAACTTACAAGTTTAGATGGACTTAATTCGTTGACAACCACAGGAGGGTTTGTGCTTAGTCAGAATCTTTTACTCAATAATATTATTGGCTTATCCAATCTTACAAATGTAAATAGTGTAATGACTATTCAATCAAATCCATCATTACTTTCGTTAAATGGCTTAAATAATATAACCGAATTAGGGAGCTCTTTACAAATAATAAATAATGATTCATTAGAAAACCTTAGTGGGTTAACTTCGCTTCTAAATATTGACGGCCAATTAATAATTAGAGATAATGATGTGTTAACTAATGTCCTAGGTTTAAATAATTTAATATCTATTTCTGGCGATCTTCGAATTTATGGAAATTCATTGGAAGCAATTGATGGTTTTTCAAATTTGGAAACAATCAATGCAAAATTTAAAGTTGAATTTGAAAATATTACTCATATAGATGGTTTTAATTCGATTGTATTTATTGGTAATGTTGATTTTTATCAAAATGACTCATTAACGAATTTGAATGGTTTTGAAACTCTTCAAAACGCTGGAAGTTTTGGTGTTACATCAAATAATTTATTAACAGATTTTTGTGGTATAACGAACCTTATTGAAAATAATGGTATCACTTTTGGTTATGATGTTTCAGGCAATGCCTATAACCCAACAGAGCAAGATATTTTAGACGGTAATTGTAGCTTATAAAAGGGTGTTAAAAATAAATAACACTTGTAATCATTAGGTAAATAAGGTGTTAGGCGATAGTTTGCGAGTTTCGTCCAGACTAGGACCGAGCGTAAAAAACATCCAGTGAATGTTTTTAGCAGGACCGAAATAAAAGACAACGATTTGTCTTTTTTTGAGGTGCCAGCTGGAGCTATGAACAGGTGGCGCTTTGGCTGTTTAAAATGTTGTGTTGTGATACAGAAATGTATCGCTTGGTTTAAGTTTTAAACCAATGAGAAGCCCTGCCTGCCGGCAGGCAGGTTGTCCATTTGCGTTGCACTGAGCTGTGTCGAAGTGGATAGGCTTTTTTTGTTTTAGTCAATTCTTCCAAATTTCTACATTTAGTACTTGATAAAGTATCTCACTAAGACTATATTAATTGTCATTTATAGGTTTATTCATTGTAAGAAATAAATAACTGTTTTGAATCCTCCCTACTTACAATTAAGCATATAATTTTAATCATTATTTCTAGATAATTTAAAAGCTAGAGTGTCTGGTATTTATATAATAATAAATACCAGATAAAATCGTATTAATTATTATCTTCGTGCAGCTAATTTCCTACTTATGAAAAATCTATACATTATTACATTATTTGTGTTACCCTCTAAAGTAGAACAAGAAATAAATACGACACCACAATAGCTATAAAAAAGTAATAGAGATATCTTAACGTGAATAACCCTTCGTTAAATTATTAAATTAAAATGGGTTCAAAAACAATTAACTAATATAATAGCGCACTCATGTGTTCTATTATATCAAAAACAATTTAAAAAATTATGATGACATTTATTGGAATTGCTTTAATATTAGTAGGAATAGCATTATACATATTAAAAAAGTACAATGACAGAGCAAGGGGGAAAAATATTGCCATTAGGGAATTTAACGAAGCTACTTTGGAAGCTAAGGAATACAAAGAATTAAACGCAGTTTTAGAGATACCAGTTAAATGGTGGTTAAGTACAATGATTGGTGTTTTATTTATATTCTTGGGAGTTGCAAACCCATTTAGTATCAATGATGCAGGAGAGAGAACAGTAGTTCAGCCAATTAAAGGTGCATTATGGACACAGTTTAACTCAGGTTTGTATTTCTCTGGATTCTTTAGTAAAAAAACAGTGTGGCCTAATAACTTTACTATTCAAGTGAGTCGTGAAGAGAATAAAAGCCCTGATGCTGACTTATGGGTTTTTAGTAATCCAAAAGATGGTACATTTAGTGAAGGTGATAATGCTGAGCTTGAACATACAGTAAAATGGGATTTGCCAGGTAGTGAGGCTATGATGTTAGATTTGCATATTACCTATAATAATTATGAAAACTTGATGAGTACAACATTGTTATCTTATCAAAAAAAGATTGCATCTTTCAGTACGCAACGTATGTCATCTGAAGCACATTATTCTGGTGGTAAGTCACAATTGGATCAATATTTTCAAGACCAATTGCGTAATGGACAGGTATTGTTAGAAACTAACACTAAAACAAGAGTATTAGAAGATGGTAGCCAAGAGACTTACATCGATGTAAAACCTAAGCTTAATAGTAACGGTGCAATGGTAAGAGTTGAAAGTGATATTCAAACATTTGGGATCTTATCGACTTATACCTCAATAGATAATGTACATTATGTAGAAGAAATTGATGTAAAATTAAGACAGAAGATTAAATACGCTGCAGATAAGGCTAACTCTAAGCAAGAATTAATTGCTGCCCAACAAGAAGAGCAAACAGCTATTGTTAAAGGTAGAAAATTAATTGCTGAGCGTACTGCAACTGAAGAAGCAGATGAGATTGAGTCAGTTATTAGAGCACGTAAAGCTAAACTAGTAGCTGCTGAAAAGTTAGAAGAAGACAAGTATAAAGCTGCTTCTACTCTAGCATTAAAGAAAGCTGAAGCTGAAGGTGATAAACTTAAAGTAATGGCTGGGTTATCTCCTTTAGAACAGGCTAAAATGGACAAAGAGACAGCAATTGGTGTAGCTAAAGCATTAGCAGGTCCTAATGGTATTGTATTTCCTAAGATAGTTGTTTCTGGAGGAGAATCTAATGGCGGTAATGGAGCTCTGCAAACTGTTCAACTTAAGATGCTGAATGATCTAGCTAAGGAAATGTCTACTAAACGGAATTAATTTTTAAAAATAAAAGAAAGTGAAAGTATTTTAAACCGATGAAGAGCCCTGCCTGCCGGTTTAACTGCCGAAGGAAGTCAGGCAGGTTTTTCATTATACGTTGCAAAGAGCTGTGTCGAAGTGTCGAAGTAGATGGGCATTTTTTGTTATATTTATACTTTACTTTAACTTTAATTATAAGGTAACAAATAATGATTTCAAAAATTATTAAAGATAGAAAATCGATTTACCCTTCTCAATATAATGACATTCCTATTTTAAAAGAAACGGTACAAAAGATTATTGAAGTTGCTAATTATGCACCTACGCATCGTAAAACACAGCCTTGGCGGTTTAAAGTAATGCATAGCGCTGAAAGTAGAATTAATTTAGGTACTTTTCTTTCAGAAAAATATAAACAAACAACGAGCACTTTTTCAGAATTTAAATACAATCGAATTCAGGAAAAGACTACAAAAGCTGGATGTATCATCGTAATATGTATGCAACGCGATGAAAAGGAGTCTATCCCAGAATGGGAAGAAATTGCTGCAACTGCAATGGCTGTGCAAAATATGTGGTTGATATGCTCAGAAATAGGTGTTGGTTGTTATTGGAGTTCTCCTAGTCAAATTAATTATATGCAAGAGTTTTTTAAGTTCAACGCTGGCGAAAAGTGTTTGGGCTTGTTGTATTTAGGTAATTATGATGAAGCACCTGATGCCTGGCAACGAACTCCTATTGAAGAAAAAACACAGTGGTTTTAAAAGATTTCTACAAAATTTTATTCCTAACCTGAGTATCAAGTTTAAGCATTATTTTTAATCATTGCATCTAGAAAATTTAAAAGCTAGAGGGTCTTGTATTTATACAATAATAAATACAGATAAAATCGTGTTAATTATTATCTTCGTACAGCTAAATCCTAATATGAAAAACGGTTACATACTTCTTATTGCCTTATTTGTATTTACTTTTAGTAATGCTCAAATTGTGGATTTTCCGGATGTTAATTTTAAATATGCGTTAGTTAATCTCTCTGTAGTTGATACAGATGGAGATGGTCAAGTAGATAGTGATGTTGACACTAATAATGATGGAGAAATACAGATTGCAGAAGCGGAAGCGGTTTCTAATTTGCTACTTGCGTATCTTCAAAACATACAATCTATAGAGGGAATAGAATATTTTATAAACTTAACAGATTTAGATTTTTCTTACTGTAGTGTATCTCAATTTGATCTTTCTCAAAATCAAAATTTATTAAAATTAAATTGTACTTCAAATCCATTAGTTAATAATTTTGATATCTCCAATAATATTAACCTAGAAATATTGTATTCTGGTAGTTGTCAATTAGATTTATTAGATATAACAAACAATGTAAACTTAACTCATTTACATATTTTTAATAATTTAATTTCCGAACTAGATATTTCACAAAACCCTGCCCTCTATTGGTTAAGTTGTTCTAATAACAATTTAGTTACATTAGATGTATCACAAACCCCTTCATTAATTACATTATATTGTGGCTATAACCCTTTGCAAACACTAGACGTGTCACATAACCCTGCTCTCAAAGAATTGGCTTTTAGTAATACACAAATTACAGAATTAGATCTTTCACAAAACCCTGACCTCTATTGGTTAAATTGCTACTCAACTAACCTAACCGAACTAGATCTTTCACAAAACCCTGCCCTCTATTGGTTAGATTGTATTGATAACAATCAACTAACCTCGCTAAATGTTCAAAATGGGAATAATATAAATATGAATTATTTCTATTCTTTCAATAACCCTAATCTACTTTGTATTAATGTTGATGATACTAATTATGCTAATAGTCAAATATGCGATTTAGATAATTATACTGGTTGGTGTAAAGACGACTGGGCAGAATATAGTGAAGATTGTATATTAGGTTTAGAAGATAACACTCCTGTTAATTTCGTGTTACACCCCAATCCAACACAAGATGTTTTAAACATAGAAACCCAACAACCTATTGAAAGGGTAAAAATCTACAATTTACAGGGACAATTAATAAATGAGGGTGTTACTAAAAGAGTTGATGTTTCTCAACTAAATACTGGATTGTATTTTATCCAACTATTTGTTAAAGGAAAAACAATTACTAAGAAGTTTATAAAAGAATAAATAAATGAAAAAACGGAATGTATTACTAGGAATGTTAATTGGAATGCTATTTATTTCATGTTCATCAGACGATGATAATGAAAGTCAAGAACCTCAAATAGCTCAATTATATAAAATGGAACAAAGAGCCTATTACAATGGAACCTTAGAAGAAAAAATAATTTTCGATTATAGTAACCAGAAATTGGAGTTAGTTACCTTTTATAATGAAAATGATGTTTTAGGTGGCTCTTCAGATTTTATTTATAATTCTCAAGGAATATTAATTGGAGTAAATGATTTTTCAGCAGATAATTCTCTAACAAGAGAGTTAACCATCATTTATGATGGTCAAAATAGAATTATTCAAACAGATAGAGTTTACTTATCCAATCCAGACGTTCATTTGTTAGTCAATTTTATTCATAATTCCGACAATACAATTACCAGTATGAGTTCAGGCCCTAATAATACGCAGGAAAAGGTTTTTGAGATAAATTCTAATGGAATTATAGATAAAGAAACCTATGAAGGAAATGTTGTTGCGTCTGTAGAATACTATAATTCGAATCCTATAACAGTAATTTTTGGCCCTGCCACATATAGTTATACTTACCTTGAAAATGGAGTAATGCCATTAGGTTTTCAAAATATTTTTGGAGATAACCCAATAAACGTAGTATTATTTCAAAATAGCCTAGCTGATTCTGCGGGTACATTGGCTACAGGTCTTGTAAGCAATATAACTTCTGGTTTATCAACAGAAGAATATGTTTATACACTTAATGAGGATAATTTACCATTAACAAGAAAAGATTATTATAATGAGGAATTAGCTAATGAATTAGATTTCTATTACGAATAGTTTTTTAATAAATAAAATGAAAAACATACAGTAAATATCTCTTGTATATCCATACTTAATTTGTTTTAATTACAAGTAAAATAGCACCTATAAGACCAATAAGTGATATAATACCTATAAAAGTTATCCACCCGCTTATAATGTTATTATTTTTCAAAATTGCTTTTTGAATTTCTTTGTGTGTCATCTCAGACATTTGATTTTTATGTA
>MAAC01008038.1_pt1 | contig 11041 bp, 11 predicted proteins | sample 1115981 | NCBI WGS metagenome assembly MAAC01 (sample SAMN04961126, study PRJNA320927) | seawater metagenome | isolation source: sample BD02T64 sea water enriched with oil for 64 days | place: USA:Gulf of Mexico | collected 2013-07-27 | reverse complement strand
GCCGATTTCTGATAAAGAACTTCTGAATCGATCAACACCCCGTCCATATCAAAGACAACGGCACGCAATTGATCCGGCTGAAACGGCATGAAAGTGTTCCTCTTTTAATTGGGACAGGTCAATCAGGAGTAATAAATTTGATCTTATTATTAGTAAAACTTAATAGACGACACAATCAAAAGCGATAAGAATTTCTTAACAAACCACACAAGAATCAATGGTGCAGGCAAGATTTCAAAAACACATTCGATATGGGTGAGAGTAAAAATCGAGCCATCGTTTTTCTATGCTTACATGGATATCACAACGGCATAACAAGTTAAGCAATTGTTTTTATTACCATCACGTGAATTACCGTAAAACGGTAAAATAGATATTATAGGATCATCTACTGGTTGTCATTTATCCTGATCGGTGTTCACTCACCAACTTGATAGGATAAAACTATGTCAAAATCCAAGATCACCGTTTCCATGGTTAAAAATTTAACAGAACTTGAACTTGCCTATGATATTAGAAAGCAGGTCTTTATGGTAGAAGGCGGAGAACCTGAGGAGGAACAGTTTGATGGCAACGATTTTTGCGCCATTCATCTGGTTGCTTATTGGAATGGGGAAGTATGTGGTACAATGAGGCTTCGAATACTCTCTGCGATGAGAGGCGGAACAGTAATTTGGGAACGGCTTTCAGTGTTAAAAGAGGCAAGAACACAAAATCCCTGGATATTTCGCTCATTGTTGTCCAATGCAAAACGCTATACAGAGATGATGGGATTGAAAACCGTCATTGGTATTGTTGAAAATCCAAAGCTGATGCGCTTTTGGAAGCTATATGGGTTTGAAGTCACGGGAGAACTTCCGCTTGTTTTCCGGGGGCATGAGTATACGCCAATCCGGTTGTCTTTGGCTGTGGACCCTACGGTAAATGAACCTTCACTACGTGAAGCGGTTCTTCCGTTACCTGACGTTTTTGCACAGTTGCAAGGATAGTACGTGAATAAAGAAGATCTAAAGTTGATCGATCAGTTTCTCCAGGCGAAGACGCCTGGAGAAACGAGGGACATTATCCTTCAACTGGGTTTCAACGGCCTTTTTTTCCAAAGATGGTATCCCGATATCATGGATAACTGGGAAGGTTATCTTGCCAAAGGATTTTTGGAGCATTACTACGCGTCCCAACTTTACAAAAGCTGCCCGGTCGCGCGTACCATCCACCAATGGCGTAGAAGCTATACCTTTTTGGAAGCACGAAATTCAGTATTAAGGGGAAATGTTCAAGCCAAAATGGCCGAGAACCTTTGGTCTCAGTTCGGCATGCATGATGGTATCATTGTCTTTTCCGGGCGCCATTCACTCAAATCAGCGATGGTATTAACAACAGATTGCCCCGCAGAGGAACTCTACGCCCGGTATTCGGGCATCCTCACCTTCGTTGCCGATAAACTGGATAAGCAACTCTATCCCGGGCACGATTTACTTAAACAGATTAGCCGACAAGATATAAAACTGTCGCCCATTCAACAAAAAATATTAAAGCTGCAGATTAACCATCCCGAGCTCACAAATTCCATAATGGCAGAGATGCTGGGAATCTCGGTGAATACACTTTTGTCTCACCACAAAAAAATCGCAAAAAAAGAAGGCGTAACAACCTTTACCGGCGCTGTCATTCGCCGCATTGGTAAAGATTCTTCATAATAGGGATCCTTAATATTAAAGATCGGGAATATTAAAGATCGGGGTCTTGGGGCTTCGGACTCACCGTTTTTATTAATTCGTAGAGACTGTTTTGAAGATCACAATCCTGAATACCTTCCAGCTCGTCTATTGATTGTAATGCCCTCGCCAGAGAGCTTTTCCCCAGTACCGGCTTTCCCCTGATGGGTTCCAGAAAGGTGATAATATCTGTTTCAAGGGCTTCGGCGATATCGTTCAAGCTGGCTACAGAAATGTTCCCCAACCCTTTTTCGCACTCTTCGATCTGCCGCGTCTCTACTTCGATCTTTTCAGCCAATTCCTCTTGGCTGTACCCCTTGAGTATTCGGATGGTTTTAATTTTATGACCAATGGGCAGATTAACAGGACACTTGTTGGGTTTGGTCAGCACGCACTCTTCCTTACGGTCATCTGCCAATCAACCGATTAGCCATATAATTCATGATGAAACCGAAGGATGTTCCGACGGATTGTTATCGTGATAACAATCACATAACAATGCACGTTCTATAGTATTTCTATTATATCGAGCACACAACTTAAAAGATTATTTTCAGGTCGATTATTTATACCAACGGTCCCTGATCTTGCCCCGTTTTTTTGAATTCCTTGATCTCTTTGATTTGGGGCCGTTTGGCTTTCCAGAAAAAATTGATAAAGATGCCGCCAAAGATGATCAAACTACTCCCGAATATGGACCCGATCGTCAGCGCTTCAGAGAACAGGGTCACACCGAATATCACCGCCCACAAATAAATCGTGTAATCCAGAGCAGCAATGGCAGATACTGCAGAGAGCCGAAGCGCAATAACGTAGAACAGATTGCTCAAGCCACCTGCCACGCCGATCAAAACAAAGATCAGTGTGTCTTCCGTGTCAGATATTTTGAGTCCGGAATAGAACAACCCTGCGATTGCAACCAGGAATATTGCGGTGTTGGTATAATAAGATGTGACGATATCAGAATCATATCGTGCCAGAACCCTGGTCAGAATGGCGGAAAAACCGAAACAAACCGCAGATAACAACGTAAGTGTCGCGCCAAAAAGAGAAATGTTGTTTTCAGGCTGAACAATAATAAGGACCCCTGCAGCCCCTAAAATGACAGCAATCAAATGCTTTGTGCTCACCTGTTCTTTCAGAAACAACGCCCCAAACGCAATCATAAACAAGGGTCCGGTCAGGGCGATACTGGTTGCCACAGACAAGGGTAACCATTCCAAAGACCAGGTGAAAAAACCCAGAGCACCACAGACAAACAATCCGCGAACAATCTGTATCCACAATGCATTTGACTTTAGTTTTAGAAGGCTCTTTTGCCCCACCATATTATCGGGCATATCACCTGCTGTATCACGGGGTATATCACGAGACACATAACGCGACGTATAAACCGATATCGCCACAATCGGTATAAAGGCAAACAGAGCGCGATAAAACATGATCTGCGGCACGCTGTATTCACCGTCCAGCCACTTGATAGCAGTATCCATAACCGCGAGTAAAAATACCGCCAGAATATAGAACAGCGCGGCTTGATGAGGTGGCTTCAAAGACGATTTATCAAAGATGTTAAATTTATCCTTTTAAAAAACGGTACAAGCTGCCCCCACCAGCTTTAACACACGTAAAACGACACAGCGTTAACAAACAACATTAACCAGCATAAGTAACGAAGTATTCGTCGCAAAAAACATCATTCTTATTACACTTTTGTGATCGTCCCCCTGCACATCTACCCTCACCCTATCTGCCCTCTCTGGGCCTGTCTTTACCAGACTGGCCCAGAGAGACACAGAAAGAGGCGATACCTCACTCCCCCGTGATTTGTGTGCGTCATCACTCCGTAGTCATCACTCCGATAGGCCATCGCCCTCACAACAGTCACCAAAGACTTTTTTATAGAGCGCGGCTTTCGCTTCCGGATCAGTGATCCCGTCGAGAATGGCCATGGCCTGTTCGGTCAGATCATTTTCCAGATGAGCTTCTTTGTTGGCGGCCTCTTGCAACTGAATGTTGTAACAATCCAGCGCCTCGCCCTGCCCCAGAAGTGCATCGACAATAACCGAAGGGGTTCTGAGAATGCGATCTTTCACACTCAGAATAATACCATTCACGCTTTTCCCCCTGTATTCCTGCTTCAAATCACCGCGCTTTTTGACGTACTCATATTCAGTCGAGGAAGCACTTGGATTGATGCAATTTTTGTTTGTGCCTTTTATCAGCTCGATAAAACTTTCACGCGCACCTGCGAAATCGGGAATATTGCACAGATGTTCGTAAATTTTGTTCTCTTCCCTTTTGGCTTCGGCAGGATCGCTCAAAACTTCTTTGAGCAAATTACCAATGGACGACAGGTTCGCGGTTCTCTGTTTTCCCGGAACCCCGTTATCGTACACAAAGGTCACTTCGTTCAGATAGGTAATGGTAAAATACTCTTGCAACAGTTGCCGAAAGACAAAGTTCAGCACCCGACTGCGATTTATGTTTTCCAGCGTGCGGGTAATGGTTTCTTCGCCGCCACTGGTGCTGGTGCTGCTGGTTTCGGTGTTAACCTCTACCTGACGATTGGTATCGGAGGTCTGTACATGATGGTCCACCGCACTTTCCAGACTATTCACCTGGGTTTCAATCGCCTCTGTCGTGGTGTTAACGGACGATCCTCCCCCGCTTGTACTGCCGCCAAAGCTCACAATGCCGAGGTTCACACCACCGCTAACCTCTGCTTCTATAGACATGCTATCCGTGTCTGTTTCAGAAGAACTCTGATTTTGTTGTGTGGTATTTTCCACCGTTGTTTGCAAATCATCCGTCGCGGACTCACTGTAACTATCCAGCACGCTTTCGGAAGCACTGCTGGTTTCCTCATTCTGGTGATAGCTTTTGACCGATATGGTTGTTGTCTCACCGGGCAAAAGGCTAAAAGTTTTCAAGGTCTGACCAGCGCCATAATCACCAAGATACGATGCCATCTTCATCTTCATCACCATATATATCGCAGGTTTCGCCCGCCTCGGCCGCCTGATGAAATTTAATCCCTGCCGACCGCTCAGACGGGTATAGAGGCTCGGCATAAAGCCGTCGTAGATGCGACTGGCGATATGGTTGGTGGAAAATGCGAGAGAAGACGTCGATACCGGGATATTGGCCGATTTCATCACCAGCCCGGAGGAGATATTCACCGCCTCGTTTACACTGCCCGCCGGGTTCACTCTTTTCATCGTGCGCAGGTTGCTTGTGTTGAGGTTGATGCTCAGGTTTTGTAACTCGGGAATAGCAGAATACTGTTTTCCGGTGATGATGCTTTCGATAGTTTTGACAGTAAAATTATCATCCTTTTTAAGCAAATCCAGCTGGGCCCAAAAAAGGTTTTTGGGCAACTGTCTCGTACTGGCTTTGAATTTTTTTGGATTGATATCCAGTTTGATAAAACTTGTCACATTATAAGTCGTCGATTGTGGCAAGTTATAATTAAGGATTGAAGCGGAACCATCTTCATCAAGTTTAATCAGTGGCTCTTTCGGGGTACATGATGTGCTGTTACTCATTGTATTGGTACTCATGGCGAATGCCCTCCTGTTTTGATATTAAGTTAATTTTTGGAATTGAGATTTCACACGGCAAGATCCTGAATTCGGAACGATATTCCAGGGCTCTATGTAAATTTCATAGGTTTTGGGGTGAAACCTTGTCCCATCGGGTAAAACAATGATTTTGTTTTCAACCTGGTGCATGTACTTGTCTTTGACCTGAAATCCTTCGAGCAAAAACGCTAATTCGGGAAACACCCTGTTTACTTCTTCAAGGAGTTTTTTCCGACCCGGGAACCACCCCGGCACCAGATCGTCGATAGAAATTCCCACTGGTTGTGTTTTTTTGTCATCTGCATTTGCAGAGAGGGCATTCCATTCGAAATCCCCCTCGTCATAGCCCCAGTGTTCCCAGCTATCGACGACTACATTCCAGCTATTATTCGGATCTTGCGGAGAATTAGACGCCGCAGGCGTGCTGGTTACAGTAACTTTTGCGACCACCGTAATCGTGCCCAATGCCTGTTTGATCGGGATTTTCTCATCACCGGGCAACGTAATATTAAAATCAAAATAGATGGTCTCCGTTCCACCTGCCTCCATCGGACTGATCGCCGGATTTACCGTTTCAATGCTTCCATCCGGTTTGGTGAAGCTGGCCGATGTGGCTGGATGCATGGCTGTCGGATTATCCAGCCGCTTTTGAATTGCCCGCTCCAAAACAGCCCCTGCATTGGCACAAACCAAACTGTCAAACGTGGAAAGGCTTCTGATGGTTGATTGAGCGATAACGGCACGCCGGGTTCCGGCGTCAAAGGTAAAACTTGTCGGGAAAAACCCGGCTGGATCAGTTTGATTGAGATACAATAATAACAGCTCTGCTGCCATTTGGCTCTTTTGACGATGCTGCAAGTAATAGGCATACATCACCCCGATTTCGACAACATCTTCATCAGAAACCTCTGCCAAAGTGCTGATCGCGGTAAGCAACTCTATTGCCTTGTCCACGGAATAAGGCCGCCCGAACAGCTTCTTGAACTGACTGTTAATGATCGAGTTCGCCCAACCGGGAAGCTCGCTGTCTGGCCCTGATCCACCGGGTGGGCCAATGGAAGGCCCAACGGCTGTATCAAGTGCCGGGTTATCCAATACCGGGGTATCCAGTACAGTCGTGTCGGTAGGATTAGCCATTAGCCCTGTCCTTTTCTCTCGTACTTTCTCTGGCACACGGGAAACATCGGCCAATTGCCTTACAAGATGTCAAATAAGATGCAGGGCAAGATGCCTGACCAAATGTTGGACCAGATGTTGGACCAGATGTTGAAAATGAATTTGGCGATACCGCTTGCGGGTTTTTCGGAATGCTTTTCAAGCTTATTCCCTCCCCTTTTGAGGTTGATCCAATAAAGACCAGCAAAGCGAGAGAACACACTCGATCACTTTGTTACTCCAAAACCGTCGCCCTAGACTTATTAAGCCACAGTTCAGGCGTATCAATAAGTGAAAAGCCTGTGAAAAATTATTTCACGGTAGCTGAAAATCTATGTACTACCCAAAATCTCTCCTTTGTTCATCACCACATGAAATGTTGTTTCAGGGTGAGAGTTCTCTTCTTGAACAAAAATCAGAAGGAACCGGGCGCGCGACCGGAACAGAAGATACCACAGAGCTGTTTGCCACCATTGACCTTGACGGAAGCGGTGAACTTTCCGAAGAGGAAATGCAGCCCTTTCATCAGGAAAGAATGGCTCATCAGGAAAGAATGGGAGGAAGGCCTATTGGAGGCATGATGTCGAGCAGCATGCAGGATACATTCTTACAAGTACAAGAAGAAGATTTTATGGAAAGCCTTGAAGAAGCGGCCTAGGCTCAGAATTCCTTAAATCCACGACAGGCAAGTTGGAATCTCCAAAGTGATAAGTGATCGACAAACGGATCAAGTCGCCGTTCGCTGCGAGGCAGAGAACTGCCTGAACCACAACAGTTCGCTACGGCTTATTGATCCGCTATCAATGAGTATCATGCCTTGCTGAAAAAACCGGTGTCGAACTGCTCGGCACGTTCCCCGCGGAACCAGCGGTAGATGTCCATGAGATCAATAAAGGTTGCGATGCTATTGATGATGATGAACCCGACCAGAAACGTGTAATACCCAGTCGGTTGACTCACAAAAGATCCGGTGACAAATTCCTGAACGGCAATCGCCATAGCAACCAGGGCAAAGCGCGCGGTAACCCCAGCAACCTGCTGAAGCCATATTTCGAGCTAATCATAAACAACAAAAACAGCGCCACCGGTGGCGTTAGAACACAAAGTAAGGGTAGTATTGACGTCGATCCCCAATACAACATCAACGCCCCGCCCCCCACGAACCAAGTGGCGAAGAAATTGACCCAGATAAAGACCACCATGTTGGTCTTGGCCATCACAACAACGCCACGACCAGCGATCTTAAGCCCGGTTGTTAGCGAATAATTCGGTCTTGGTGTCGTATCCAATTGTTCCATTCCTCTTGTCTAATGCTGAACACGGCGAATACCAACGGCCCCTGACCTTGAAAATATGCACGATAGGATCAAGATCAGGGGCCGTTGGTATAAGATCAAAATGCTTCGGAAATCATCAGATCCACACGTGAAAAGACCTCGGCGCGTAAGTCGTTCAACGCGGTGAAACCATCACTGGACACAACATCCCTGATCGCCTGCGCGCTGGGGAATTCCATAATAGCTACGGCTTTCGCCCCGTCACTGCCCCAAACTTGTTCACTCACCCTGTAGCGGCCAACGGGTTTCCCGCCGCCGGACATCATCAGGGGCATGATCTGACTAATATAGCTTTGTAGCTGTTCCATTTTTTTTGGATTTGGTGTCGATGTAACGATGAGATAGGTTGGTGTTTCAGACATTTCGTTTTCCATTCATTTTTATCACGATGAAGATCACAGAGCTTGCGTGGCGGTAAATCGATACCCGAACCTCGCATAGGGATTATTGTGAATTTAGCCAGCCAATAGAGCAGACACCTAAGTTTCGATTGTTCCATCGTGCCAGCCATGCTATCCACGTGGATAGCAATAAATCTATCCACGTGGATAGATAATGCAAGAGGTTTTTTTCAAGACCATGGCACGAGCACGTAAAATCGCACACCAGGCCGCCCTTGATGCGGCCCAAAACCTGTTCTGGCAGAACGGGTATACTGGTGTAAGCACCCGCCAAATCGAGGAGAAGACAGGTCTGACGCGGTTCACCTTGCAGACGAGCTATGGTGGTAAAAAAGCGTTGTTTCTGGACACGCTCGACAATTATCTGGAAAATTCCTTTACCAATTTTTTGCCCTGCCCGTCCTCGGACGTATTGACTGCTCTCGCGGGCTGGTTCGAAAACTTTACAGCGCCAGAGTATCTCCCCGCACCGACCGACCAGGGGTGCCTCATACTCAATACAATAACCGAGTTCGAACGCGGTGACCCCGAGCCCGACCAGCGTATTGAAAGCTATTTCATCGCGTTACGCTGCTGTTTTGACGCAACCCTCAAGAAGGGAATTGAGCTGGGCGAGGTTGACCCCAAGCTTGATGTTGCAGCAAAAACCGAACTTCTTGTCGCGACCGCACTCGGAATAAACACCATGATCCGTGCGAGCACAGATCCGACTACCAGCCGCCTAATGAGCGCCTCCATCGCCAAAATGATCCGGGAATGGCACGCCTGAAATCTCAAGACGAGATTGATGCCGCGCCGCTGCGCCCGGTTCGCTAATCAGGTTCTCTTTTGGCTCATAAACCGCCCTCATCCAAAATTCCGGACGATCTGCAATAAATTGCGGACTATTCGCACTACTACGTTCCAAAACCGCGCCTTATATTCCTTATATCGATCACCGCTCTTGTTTGTTGATAGAGCGCAGTGAAGAAAATACCAACACACGATATAAGGAATATCATCATGCTGCCGCGTTTTATCACCAAGTCAATTCACGCCTATCTCGACTACCCCGTAGCTGCCAGTCTTATGGCCATGCCGTTCTTATTGAACCTGGGTCAAAGCAATCCGCTGGCTTTCTGGTTGTCGCTTGTGACCGGGGTTGCCGCTTTTTTCCTAACCGTCTTAACCGACCATCATCTTGGGCTAATCAAAGTTCTTTCCTATCGGCTTCATTTGGCTGTCGATTTTATGGTTGGCGTGGTCTTCACCCTTGCACCATTTGTCCTGAGCTTTAATGGTCTGGATGCCGCGTATTACTGGGCAAACGGTTTGGCTGTTTTGGTGGTCGTTAGTCTGCATAAACCGGAAGAAACCATGCAGCTTGCGTAAAGGAATCTCAAGAATAACAAACTACCACCCAATGACCTCTCGTCTCCAATAATTACCTTGTTGCTGAGGTTTATCTGCCCTCCCTCTACTGAACGAACTTTCAGGGAGGAAACTGAAGGTAACCTCAGCATTTTTTCGTGCTAGAGAAAAAGATCTCGCAAGCATTTGCGGAGCCATTGATGCCGCGGAGAAGCGTGATTTCGACTGTGCCAAATTTGGGCAATAGAAAATGGTTCGATCTCTACAGGTGATTGCCCACACTCAAAATCAGCAAAGAGTGTTCCCTGAAGACGAGAAGGCATCGTTGCAATGATATCCGTGCCCTTGATCATTGTTGCGAGGATGGAAAAGCTCGGTGCAGTGATCGCAATTGGCCGCTCCCGGTTTTGGGCTTTGAGTTTACGATCAATTTCAGTTGGTTTGAGCTGCCCGGATAACATCACCGCATGAGAGGCCGCACAATAGGCATCCAAGGTCTCTGGTGCCTCTGCATGTCCTGGATCAAAAAAGCAGGCATGACGATCAGAAAATAACGTTTGTTGCACAAGGTCTGCCTCACCCGATTGCAGTGTCGGTGCCAGAACAAGATCTGTTTCATTATTTCGTAATAACGCCGCCCAATCTTGGGTAGAGTACGCACGAGTGACACGTAAGGTCACACCCGGCGCAAACTTTCGCAACATCTTCATTAGAGGCTGCAAGGCAATTTCAGCCTCATAATCATTGGCGGCAACCGTGAAAATGCCCTGATCTTCTTGTGGGTTGTAGGTTCCCGGCTCTGTGAATTGTTCAAGTTCGCGCAATAACATCCGGGCAGAATCAAGCAAGGCATCTGCCCGTGCTGTCGGAGTAATGCCGCGTCCAGACCGTACAAAGAGCGGATCTCCTGTAATCCGTCTCAATCTCTCTAGCCCATGGCTTGCCGAGGATTGATTTATTGATAGATGTTCAGCGGCCCGCGATACCGATCCCAAATCGTAGATCAATACAAAAAGACGTAGCAAGCTGCCATCAAGAGACAAATAATCAGTTTTGTGCATAGATATTATTAATTTCATCGGATTGATAGATGTGTCAATAAATTTATTATGCCTCGTACAGTAATTCACCTGATGTCCAGTCCAATTCAAAAGGCAGTTCGATGATCCCCTTCACAAAAGCAATCGCTTCCGCAGTCCTTGGCGCAAGCTTGACATTCACGTCCCTTTCAAATGCAGCACCGTTAAAAATTGATGCCTTTAACCCCGGCAGCAAAAGTATCTTCCCTGTCACCTCCACTCTCATTATGGGTCCTTCCGAAGCCCTCTTGATCGACGCTCAATTCCAACGCGACGATGCGCAGACTTTGCTCAAAATGATTAGGGATAGCGGTAAGGATCTAAAGACTATTTATATCAGTCACGGCGACCCGGATTTTTATTTCGGGCTTGATGTCATCACCGATGCTTACCCGGATGCAAAAGTTCTGGCCTCTCCGA
>MAAC01008037.1_pt1 | contig 11041 bp, 11 predicted proteins | sample 1115981 | NCBI WGS metagenome assembly MAAC01 (sample SAMN04961126, study PRJNA320927) | seawater metagenome | isolation source: sample BD02T64 sea water enriched with oil for 64 days | place: USA:Gulf of Mexico | collected 2013-07-27 | reverse complement strand
TGGAATCTTAATGGGTGAAGAGGTTCTAGATTCTATCCCTACAATTTGTGCTTCGTTGGTGAGGTAACCATTCATTGATTTCCCCCACGTTTTGAATGCGCTTTGCAAAGGTCTAGAGATTTCATCGGGTAATAAATCACGCATGTTCACCGATTGTAATCCCGGAATGTAAGAGGTCTCGTTTAGTTCTTTTGAGTATTTCCCACGCACAAAATCTTGCAACCTTTGTGCCGGAGCTTTTTGTGTGCCACCACCCATTTCAAAGGCTTTTTGCTCAATGGCTCTTTGATACGCTACACCGGCCAATGGTCCGTGTTCTGCTTTGTAAGGTTCAAATTCTTTCGCTCCTACCGTCACTACAATACCTGAATTGGCAAAACGTGAATCACGCGTAGAGGTAGACATACCATTTACCACTACTTCCCCTTCAGATGTGGCGGCTGGTACAATAAATCCACCCGGACACATGCAAAAAGAATACACTCCTTGCTTGCCAATATTGGTCACCAAATTATAGGCAGCCGCTGGTAAGTTTTTATCTCTATCGCCTTCACAATGGTACTGGATAGAGTCAATGATTCGCTGTGGGTGTTCTACCCGAACCCCTACTGCAAAATCTTTTGCTTCAATGGTAATTCCTCGTTCGTGTACTTTCTCGAAAATATCACGTGCCGAATGACCCGTAGCTAAAATAACGGCCTCTCCCACAAAATCAATTCCATTCAATGTATTCACGCCCTTCATTATACCATCTTCCATAATGAAATCGGTTACTCGGGTATCAAAATGGACTTCGCCTCCTGATTTTAGAATTTGCTCCCGCATATTCTTGATAATCTTTGGTAATTTATTGGTTCCAATATGCGGGTGTGCATCAATCAGAATATCCGAGGTAGCTCCAAAGGCCACTAAGGTTTCCAATACTTCAAGAGTATACCCTTTCTTTTTAGATCGGGTATATAATTTCCCATCCGAGTAAGTGCCTGCTCCTCCTTCTCCAAAGCAATAATTGGAATCTTCATTCACAATGCCTTTGGTGTTGATGTTACTTAAATCTTTACGTCTAAGACTTACATCTTGGCCACGTTCCAATACCACCGGGCAAAGACCTTCCTCAATGAGTTTCAAAGCCGCAAATAACCCTGCAGGTCCACTACCCACTACAATTACTTTTTTCTTTCCGGTAACATCCGGATAAGTGCGCATGTAGTCCTTTTCTTCCGGTGGATTTTCGTTAATGTAAACTTCCAATCGTATGCGAACAAGAACTTTACGTTTACGGGCATCAATCGATTTCTTGAGCGTAGTAATGTGATTAACTTCATTTTCAGAAACATCCAATAACTTAGCGGCAATTTCTAATATTTTTTCAGAATTGCTCGCTGCTCCTGGCGTAACCGCAATGTTGATTTGCTTTATCATACGTGTATTTTTGATCCCTATTTATGGGATAAATTGATTTTTATGTTGATGTAGAAGTGGTCGGTTTTTGAGATCTCCAAATAAAATAGAGACCAATTATTACAACGGGAATACTTAACCACTGTCCCATGTTTAATGCCATATCGGCTTCAAAAGCTTCTTGGTTTTCTTTGAAAAATTCGACAATGAAGCGGAATCCAAATACTAAAACCATAAATGCTCCGAATAAGAATCCTTGGTTTTTACCTTTATCGTATTTCCAATACCCTTGATAGAGGATTAAAAATGTGATCATGTAGGCAATAGATTCGTACAATTGAGCCGGATGACGAGCCACATGATCGCCTAATAAAACAAAATCAACTCCCCAAGGTAAATCCGTAGGTTGACCTACAATTTCCGAATTGAAAAAATTGCCGAGGCGAACCAAAGATCCCCCAAGAGCCATCGCCAAAACGGTACGGTCTAAAATCCATAATAATGGTTTTTTGGATACTCTTTTGGACCATACAAATAAGGAAAATATGACTCCAATTACCGCTCCATGGCTGGCTAATCCGCCTTCCCAAATCTTTAATATTTCACTGGGGTGTTGCGAATAATAATCCCAGCCATAAAAGAATACATGACCAAAACGAGCCCCTAACACCGTGCCAATAAGAACGGTCATAAAAAGGGAATCCACCCATTCTGCATTTAACTTCTCACGGGCAAATATTTTTTCCTCAATTTTGAAACCAGCCATAAATGCAATGGCAAATAAAATACCATACCATCTCGGATGTAAGGGTAAATTTTCAAATAGTGAAGGGAATATTTCAGGATTCATATCCCATATAATAGTCGCAAAAGTCATCATTGATCTTCTAAAATTACGTGGTTTGGATTCGGTAAAAGGGCCGTGTCGTTCTGTATGCTTTTTACCAAGTAAGCGTGTATGTCCGGATGGTGGATCCGTGCAATTAAAGTATCTAACATCCTAGTTCTATCGGTCGATGATTTCCAAGTAGCCACTTCTTTAGCCGCCTGAAAACGGAGGTAATCTTGATACTCGTTTACCGTAAACAAACTATCTACAAAAGTAATTTGTTCAGTGACCTTCTGGGGATTAGATGGCTCGCCAGATCTAGCCCATACATAGTTTTGAATGTAGGTGAAAAACTCGGGATTGTTTTTGGCCGCAGTATCATTTACGTTTAAGGTATTCAGTATATCGTAATAACTAGCGGATAAAGGAGCCAATTCTCCGGTTACTGCTTTTCTACGAACTGCAAAAGCTTCTAGGTAAGCTGCCATAAAATACAAGTTAGTTAACGACTCTTGTTGCATGAAATAGCTGCTGCCTGTTGGATGATTAGTGATGTACATGACTAAGGTAGTGTCTAACCGGCCTCGCAATTGGGTCACTTCATTCACGAATTCTTTTTCAGAATAAGCGAAATAGGAATTCTCCTTGGCTTTGAATTGGGCATGTTCCAAATACCTAGAATACAAGTAACGGGACTCGTATTTTAATTTACCTGAAAATTCGGGTCTCACACTTGGTTTGGATACATCAAAATCTAATGATAGTCGTTTCCCGGTTTGAATAAAATACAAGGATTTGAAATGGTCATATTCCAAAAAGTAATAGCCTTCATTTAAATCCAAGGGGCGGACAAAAATACCGTTCGAATCCGTTTGTATATCTAAATAAAAGGAAGGCCCCTTCCCTTTAACCTGATCTAAGGGAGGAGTTAAACTGTAAAAATGCAGCGTAGAATCTTGTAGATTCAGTATCTCTGCATCAATCCCATTTTTAACCGGTTTTTCTTGCGGCTCACCACAGGAAATAACCGTAATCGCCAATAATGCGATTGTTGCGTTTCTAAAGAACGGTAAATTCAGCATAAAAGTTTCCTCCGTTGGCTACTCCTGTAACTTTATAATATAATGTGCCACTCGAAAAATATCCCTCAATATCATTGGCAACCGAATAGGCACCGGTGGTATGGGTGATATTTGAAAGTTGCGAGTTATTTGGAGTTCCTGATAATGTACACTGAAACGAATCTCCTCCCTGGGCATCTATCTTAATGATGGTTTTGTCTACTCGGGTAACGACCAAGTTTATTTGACTGGAATAATTGTTCGCTGGATCCGCTTCAAAGTTAACCACATAGTTTCCCGTATATCCACCTACAATATTTGTGGTTAAATCAGGGTTGGGGTTCACTGTTGGTGGTTGCTCGCAACTACTAAAGGTAGGAAGTATGAGTCCTAGTATTAGGAAAAATCCTACCCATTTGATAAGCTTTATCATAAATGTGTTATTTATCTTTTTTTGAGGTTTCAACAACTCGTAAAGTTAACTCTTCTAATTGAGTGTCATCAATTGGAGAAGGGGAATCAATCATGACGTCTCTACCCGAGTTGTTTTTTGGGAAGGCAATGAAATCTCTAATCGACTCTTGTCCCGAAATTACGGCTGCAATTCTATCTAGTCCAAATGCAATTCCTCCGTGTGGTGGTGCCCCGTACTCAAATGCGTTTAATAAGAACCCAAATTGTGCTTCTGCTTCTTCCTTGGTAAATCCTAAAGCATCAAACATCTGACTTTGAATTTCTTTATCGTGAATACGAATAGAACCTCCGCCTAGCTCCACACCATTAATCACCATGTCGTAGGCATTCGCAAATACGTTTTTAGGATCGGTCGCTAATTTATCTAAATCACCAGGTATTGGAGAGGTAAAGGGATGATGCATCGCATGGAAACGACCACTTTCTTCGTCCCATTCTAATAATGGGAAATCAACCACCCATAAGGGAGAGAATCCACCATCACGTAAACCTAAACGGTTCCCCATTTCTAATCGGAGTACGTTCATGGCATTTTGCGTTTTGTCTAACGCGCCACTCATAACTAACATTAAGTCGCCTGGTTGTGCGTTATCTAGTGCTCCCCATGCTTTTAAATCTTCCTGGTTATAGAATTTATCGACTGATGATTTGATAGAACCATCTTCGTTAAATTTTACCCAAACTAGTCCTAACGCTCCTACTTGTGGACGTTTTACAAAATCAACTAATTTATCTAAATCTTTACGAGAGTACTTAGCGCACCCTTTTGCCACAATACCAATAACAGATTCCGCTTCTTCAAAAATTTTGAAATCGTGTCCTTTGGTTAATTCGGTTAAGTACTGAAACTGCATTCCAAAACGGGTATCCGGTTTATCCGAACCATAGTTTTTAATGGCATCCACGTATTGCATACGAGGAAAATCAGGTAAATCAACGTTTTTCAATTTCTTGAAAAGATGTTTTGCTAAACCTTCGAAAGTCTCTAAAATATCATCCCGCTCTACAAACGCCATTTCGCAATCAATCTGCGTAAACTCCGGTTGACGATCGGCACGTAAATCTTCATCTCTAAAACAACGTACAATTTGAAAGTAGCGATCGTACCCACTGATCATTAATAATTGCTTGAACGTTTGAGGCGACTGTGGTAAAGCATAAAATTGCCCCGGATTCATTCTAGAAGGAACTACAAAATCACGTGCTCCTTCTGGAGTAGACTTGATTAAGTACGGTGTTTCCATATCTAAAAACTCCCGGCTATCTAAGAAATTACGCGTTTCTAAAGTCAACTTATGACGTAAGCGCATGTTTTCTTGCAATGGATTTCTTCGTAAATCCAAGTAGCGGTATTTCATTCTAATTTCTTCGCCACCATCCGTATCATCTTCAATGGTAAATGGCGGAACTTTAGATTCGTTCAAAATGGTAAGCTTCTCGATTTTGATCTCGATCTCACCCGTAGCCATTTTTTTGTTCTTGCTCGAACGTTCAATTACTTCCCCTTCTATCGAAATGACATACTCACGACCAAGCTTATTCGCTTCGGTACTTAAAGCCTCATTGTCTTCCATATTGAAAGCCAATTGCGTAATCCCATAACGGTCACGTAAATCAACAAAGGTCATTCCTCCTAATTTACGAGTACGTTGTACCCAACCGGATAAAGTTACAGTTTGACCTACAGTCTTAATATTCAATTCTCCACAAGTGTGCGTACGATACATTTTCAAGTAATTTTAAGCCCGCAAAATTAATGGATTTCCGCTGGGAACGACTATGTTTTAACGGATTTTGTGTTTGTTGGGAATTAAGATTGTGTTTCGCGGTTTAGAATTTCATAGTCTAAGCAATGACGGGGGACTATTTGCGTGTAATAACCATCAATAGATTGATGGTTATTACTGAAAAAAAGCATCGTTGTATTGATGTTTTTTACGCAAAATTATATCAGTGCATTGATATAATTTATTATTTTTGTTAAATGATTGATACGGGACAAATAGAAGAGAAATTCTATCAAAAATATAAATTCATTGACACGAAGATAGTTCGTGATTTCATGCATTCTATTGATTGGTCTAACCGTTTAATTGGAATAAAAGGAAGTCGAGGCGTGGGTAAGACCACTCTCGTTTTGCAGTACATCAAACAAAATTTCAAGGCAAATCATAAAGTGTTATATGTAAGTTTAGATAATCTGTATTTCACACAAAATACGCTGTACAATTTAGTGGATTCGTTCTATAAAAATGGAGGTGGGTTTTTGGCAATAGACGAAGTTCATAAATACCCAAATTGGGCATTGGAGATCAAGAATATTTATGATGATATGCCTGATCTAAGAATGGTGTTTACAGGGTCATCGCTATTGCATTTGCATCAGGCTAAAGCCGATTTGAGCAGACGGGCGGTGATGTATCAAATGCCGGGACTTTCTTTTAGGGAGTTTTTAATATTTCAAAAAAAGAAGAGTTATCCTATTTATTCGTTGAATGAAATAATGGACAATCATATTGAAATTGCTATGGAAATCACCTCTGATTTAAAACCTTTAGAGCTGTTTAGTCAATATTTGAACCATGGGTATTACCCATTCTATTTTGAGAATAAAAACTCATTTCATCAAAAATTATCCGAAACAATTTTAACCATTTTAGAGGTAGATATCACGCAATTTGCGACCATTCAGACTTCTCATATTATTTATTTAAAGAAGTTATTGGCAATTATCAGCAACTCAGTTCCGTTTAAACCAAATATGAAGTCGCTAAGTAGTCGTACTGGAATTAGTTTGAATACAATGAAAACGTACCTAAAACTTTTGCATGATGCGGATTTATTGCATTTGCTTTATGTAAGTGGTAAAGGGATTAATAGTTTAAATAAACCCGAAAAAATATACCTAGGAAATACCAACCTCATTTACAATCAAGGAAATTCAAATCCAAATATTGGAAATATCAGAGAAACATTTTTCTTTAATCAATTACAGGTAAGTCATAGTGTGGAAGCCTCTTCACAATCTGACTTTTTGATAAATGAAACGTTCACTTTTGAAGTAGGTGGTAAAAACAAAACGACCAAACAAATCAAAGGTTTGGAAAATGCGTATGTCGCAAAAGATGAAATTGAAATTGGGGCGGGTAAATCCATTCCTCTTTGGCTATTTGGCTTTTTGTATTGAGAAAATAATTGGGTATCGAATAACTGAAAAACCATATTTAGTTATCATCTGTTCTTTCAATTCTTCTGAGGTTCAATGAGTAGTATTTTTTTCTTTTTGTATCAACGTAGGTAAGTTATTGTTTCTGTGACACCAGTATTAAAACCGTTAATATGGACTCTAATTCCATATTAACGGTTTTAATTATTAAATTTGAACTCTCATGATACAGCGGTTTATTGAAAACAAGGTAGAGAAATCACTAAGGTACTTTCCAGTAGTTGCCATAATAGGGCCTCGGCAGGTAGGTAAAACAACTCTGGCTAAGTCAATTGCAAAAATGGTGAATAAGGAAACTATTTACATTGATTTAGAAAACCCTAGAGATTTTTCAAAATTACAGGATCCAGTACTCTATTTTGAAGCTAATCAAGATAAATGTATTATCCTAGATGAAATTCAACGGAATTCTGAATTATTTCCTGTATTGAGATCCATGATTGATATGAATAGAATGGCTGGCCGGTTTATCCTTTTGGGTTCAGCTAGCCCAGCTTTAATTCGTGATTCATCAGAAAGTTTAGCGGGTAGAATTGCGTATATTGAGCTTACTCCTTTTAATCTAACTGAATTAACTGCTAAAAACAATAGTACAATCAATAAGCTATGGCTCCAAGGAGGTTTTCCAGACGCCTTTTTACTGAGTGATAGTGAGATGCTTACAGACTGGCATTACAATTACCTTAAAACCTACATAGAACGAGATCTGCCTAATTTAGGATTGAAAGTTTCTGGATCTGTTCTTATGAAGTTGCTGCAAATGCTATCTCATGTCCATGGAGATATGATGAATTACTCAGGGTTCTCAAAATCATTAGGGCTAGATATAAAAACAATAAAAAAATACATCGATTTTTTTGAAGAGGCATTTTTGATTGAACAGCTTAAACCATTCCATTCCAATATTAAAAAGAGATTGGTGAAAGCACCAAAAGTGTATATCAGAGATACAGGAATTTTACATTATTTGCAAAACATATCTGATGCAGAAGATTTGTTTGGAAACCCATTGCTAGGAAATTCTTGGGAAGGGTTTGTCATTGAACAAATTCGCCAATTATTACCTCGGAAATATGAAACATATTATTATAGAACCCAAGATGGGACGGAGTGTGATTTGGTTATTACTAAATCACAAAAACCAATAATTAGTATTGAAATAAAATATACCTCAGCGCCAAAAATTACCAGAGGAATGACTATTTCTTTTAACGATCTGGGAGCTGATAAAAATTATATTATTACCCCCAATGGTGATGACTTCTTATTACGGGAGGATGTGAGAGTATGTAGTCTTTTTGATTTTTTAACGAAGTACTTACCTAAATAAACAATACTTCACACCTTTTGTCTCGATAATTGATACTGCTCTAATTGCGAGTAGTTATGTTTTAACAGGTTTTGTGTTTCCCGTATTTGTGTATGATACTCTGTAAAAAAGTGGTGATATAATTGAAGAATTATTTCTTTTAAAATGTGCACCTTCTTCTTCGTCTTCTTGATTATAATAAGAAAGATTTTTTTACGTTTTTTTAAGAATATAGATTTGGAAAGAAAGTGCGCTAATACTAATTTGTACCGTCTTTAACCAGGCAATATTTAATTAAGAATACTTATACAATACCTGTTATTTACTTTATGAAAAGAATGGTCACCCTTTGCGCAGTTCATCGCGCTATCAAAACCAAAATAAAAGGATCTACATCCGAAATTGCGGATCAAGTTGGAATCTCACGAAGTAGTTTTTATAAATACGTAGAAGAAATCTCCGATTATGGTGGGGAGGTTTCTTATTCTAGAACATCCAGATCTTTTTATTACAAAGAACCTTTTAAAATAAAACTTGAAATAATGTCTGATGGAATGTCTAAAATATTTGGAGGGAATAATGTTTCGTCCTCAAAAAATGGACGGAAGGATTTTATATTTGACTCATCGTTGGAGAATAACCTTCTTCAATAGAATTAACACAAATACTTGACAAGCTCAAAAATTGTCATAAACATATTTAAAGAAAAAAAGGAAGTCCGGCAAGACTCCCTTTTAAGACGCATCAAGTCAAGTGTTGTTTTTAGTGTGTGATTTGGTTAGGCCGAAGAGATTTTTATTCTTAACAAGGCATAAAATAAAAGCATAGCAGTGACTATGGGTTTATTTTATAACGTAGTTAAGGGTAATAAAGATCTAGGCTTGGATCAAATAAACACATTTAAAAGAACGCTAAAGCTTGCCGGCTATGATAACGTGTGCATATCAGCTGCTGTAAGGTGCCGAAAATGCGGTAGCACAGATATTTTATTTTTTAGAGTAGGTGATTTAATTCATTATTATGATTATGAAAAAGTTAGAAAATTTAGCGAAAAATGAGCTAACAAACCTGGATCAAATTCAAGGGGGGAGACGGGTAAAAACAGGGCCTTCTGCAAAAGAACGTGTCACGAAGGATGTGCTCACGTATGATAGAGATGGTGAATTGAAAACAGAGAAATATTGGTATGGTACTGAATATTAGTATTATTTAATAAAACACAAAAAAAATGAAAAGCATAGAAAGATTAAAGCATGAGAAATTGACCCGTATAGACCAAATTCAAGGAGGAAAAAGAACCAAATCGTTTGACGTATTTGGTGAAAAAATCGATGTTAAAAAAATGGATAAGGAAGGGAAGTTGAAATGGATAAAATATATTCATTAGATATTAGTTATAAAATAGTGAGGCAAAAAACTCTCACTATTTCATGTACATAAATGAATAAAAAATTGATGAAACAATTAATTATTTTTACTTTTTTTGTGGTTAATCAGCTGTTTGCATTTTCTAATTGTGATTATTATTTGCAAATTAATAAAGCTGAAAAATTTGTTGTAGAGCAAAAGTTAGATTCTGCTAAGATCATATATGATCTTGTTTTTGTGTCATATTCCGACCCTTTTTTTAAGGACGTTTATGTCTCAGTAATAATAGATGTGACTTTGAATAAATATAACGGTTTAACTCGAGAAAAAGTTGTTTTTCTTTTTAAGAAAGGGTATACATTTAACCGGTTTAAAAGAAATTCGGTGTTAAAGACTATCCCTGAAAATGAAAAAGATGTACTTAAACTAGCTTATAAAGAATATGGAGATGCATTGGTAGATGTTGAGTTAAGAACAAAAGTTAATCGACTATACCAAGAGGATCAGAAAATTAGAGGTGGAGTTTATCGCTTCTTATTTTCTGGGTCTCTAGTAAAAAAAGATTCTTTAATCCATGAGGAATATGTGCAGTTAACCAAAAATAATGGAGGGTATATTGGAGAAAAAGTGATTGGAATTACAGGTTACTCTTTGGCTTCATCTGCATCCTATATTTTGGCTTTACATTATGATACGGATTCAACAGACCAAATTGGTTATTATATTGATATTGCTTTAAACGAGTTCCAAATTCACCCATTGTATTATGCTGGAATAAAAGATAGAAGATTGTATCAGAAACAAAGGAAAGAAAATTTCGGAACATCAATAATTTGGGGACGAGAAATGTTAATTGATGAGAAAACAAATGAGATCAATTTAAGTAGAACTAGAATTTGTTTAGATTCTCTAGAAGATCATCAGCTTAAAATTAGAAATAGAAATGGTATTCATCTGATATATATGAATTAAAATCGATAAGCCTTGCTTTAGTGCTTAAAAGAGATTTTCTATAGGAGAACTTAAGTCCCTTTTGCCATGGAAGGAATATGTTCGTTATGCTCGTGTTTAATGCGGAGTGTGGTTGATGTATCTTGTTGTAAATCATTGTAAAAGGAAATAAAACGAAGGGATTGATCATAATATTATGGGAAAAATCCTTCCGACCACTTTTTTCGGACGGAAGGATTTTATATTTGGTTTGTCAACGGAGAATAACCTTATTAAGTTGAATTAACAAAAATGCTTGATAATATCAAAAATTGTCAAAAAACATATTTACGAAAAATGGGAGTGCGGCAACAGTTCCTTTTAAGACGCATTAAGTCAGGCTTGCCGGCTATGATAGCGTGTGCATATCAGCTACTGTAAGG
>MAAC01009646.1_pt1 | contig 11043 bp, 10 predicted proteins | sample 1115981 | NCBI WGS metagenome assembly MAAC01 (sample SAMN04961126, study PRJNA320927) | seawater metagenome | isolation source: sample BD02T64 sea water enriched with oil for 64 days | place: USA:Gulf of Mexico | collected 2013-07-27 | reverse complement strand
GGGCCCTTTAATATTTTGCCACCGTGGGCGGTGACGAGCTTGGCCGTGGCATCGACATCGGCGACAGAGGCGGTGGGCAGCCACAGGCCGCCCCTGGCCTGCTGTTCGGCTGATTGCGCTTTGACAATGCCGGCAATCAGTTTGTCGCCATTGCGCACCAGGCTGTAGTTGGGGTGGTACTCAATGTCCCAGCCAAACAGGGCTTCATAAAATTGCCCGGCCTTGGTGGGCTCGGGGGTCAGCAGATCGTGCCAAATAAACTTGCCGGGATAGACCTTGCCGCTACCCTGGTTGGTAATCGGCGTTTGCGCCATCCGGTTCTGGGCCGGCGATGGCTTGTCTGAGCTGGCACAGCCAGCGAGGAACATAATGGCACTGAGGCCAAGGCATAACAGTCGTGTAGGTAATGGCACGGTACGGCTTCCTTGTGTACGGGTTGACGGGTGGTGTTAAGGCCCCGGCAGTGTTTGGTCAACACTGCCGGGGTTTCTCGGGCCGCGGCCCGGGGCCCAACTTATTGCTTAAACAGTCTACTAAAGGCTACTGGCTACAGCCATGCCCTGACTCACGGCGGCGAGGGCATCCAGCTCCTTCGCCTCCGAGGCACCGCCGATCAGCTGACACTTAATACCGGCACTGTTCAGCTCTTGATAAAGGCGGTTGTTGGAGTCCTGCCCGGTGCAGAGCACAATACTGTCGACCTCGAGCAGCTGGTCTTCACCGTTGATGCTGTAGTGCAGACCGGCATCGTCGATTTTGTGATAGCTGGCGCCGGGCACCATTTTCACGCCTGCCGCATCGAGTTCGGCGCGCAGCACCCAGCCGCTGGTGAGGCCGAGGCCACGACCGAGTGATTTCGGCTTGCGTTGCAGCATGGTGATTTCGTGGGCCGGGGCGGGGAATTGCGGGCCGCCAGCGGCGAGACTACCGGCCGAGGCCATGGTGGTATCGACGCCCCATTTTTTCAGGAAGGCCTCGGTATCTGGTGCTCCTGTGCTCTTGCCGTGAGTGAGGAGTACGGCGACATCAAAGCCGATGCCGCCGGCACCGAGAATCGCCACGCGCTTGCCGGTGGTGGCCTTGCCACTGAGCAGATCGAGGTAGGAGATCACCGAGGGGTGGTCGATGCCGTCTATTTCGGGAATGCGCGGCACGATGCCGGTGGCGACAATCACCTCGTCGAAGTTATCACCGAGGCTCGACGCATCGACAGTGGTATTGAGCCGCACCTCGACGCCGTATTTGTCGAGGTGGGATTTGAAGTAGCGAATAAATTCGTAGAACTCGGTCTTGTCGGGCACGGTTTTGGCCAGGTTTAACTGACCGCCAATTTCGCTGCTGGCGTCAAACAGGGTCACCGCGTGGCCGGCCTCTCCCGCTGTGCAGGCGGCGGATAGCCCTGCGGGGCCGGCACCAATAATGGCAACCTTCTTAGGGGCGCCTTTGACTTGAATGTTTTCTGCAAACTCTAGCTCGCGGGCGGCCTTGGGGTTGACCAGGCAGCTGGTGACGCGATTGCTAAAGATAAAATCGAGGCAGGCCTGGTTACAGCCGATGCAGGTGTTGATTTCCTCGGCGCGGCCCTCGGCGACTTTGTTGGCAAAGTGGGGATCGGCGAGCATTGGGCGGGCCATCGAGACCATGGCAGCATCGCCACTGGCGACGATGTCGTTGGCGACCTCGGGAGTGTTGATACGGTTTGAGGCGATCACGGGAATGCTCACCGCTGCGCTCAGTTCGCGAATCGCAAAGCGCCAGGCACCGCGCGGCACCATGTAGGCGATGGTGGGGATGCGCGCCTCGTGCCAGCCGATGCCGGTGTTGAACAGGGTGACGCCGGCCTCTTCTAGGGCTTGGGCCAGTTCGATGATTTCGGCACCGGTGGCACCGTCTTCCACCAGGTCGATGGCGGAAATGCGATACATCAAAATAAAGTCATTGCCGACGGCGGCCTTGATACGACGGACAATTTCCAAGGGCATGCGCATGCGGTTTTCGTAGCTGCCGCCCCACTGGTCGCTGCGATTATTGGTGCGAGTGACCAGCATCTGGTTGAGTAAATAGCCCTCAGAGGCCATCACTTCAACACCGTCGTAGCCGGCTTTTTTGGCCAGCACCGCACTGTGGGCGAAGTCTGTAATAATTTGCTCGATCTCATCACTGCTTAGGATATGCGGTGTGCAGGGATTGATGCGCGAGGGAATGTCCGAGGCGCCCACCGGCTGGGGGATTTTCGCATTGCGCCCGGTGTGCAGCAGTTGCATGAGGATTTTGCCGCCCTCGGCGTGCACGCTGTCGGTGACCAGACGGTGCTTGGGCAGTTCGCCCTCGTTATCAAATACTGGGGCACCGCTTTCGATCACGCCGCTGTCGTTGGGGGAGTAACCGCCGGTGACAATCAGTCCCGCGCCGCCCTTGGCGCGCTCGCCGTAAAAAGCCGCCAGGCGCTCATAGGGGCGGTCGAGCAGCTCCATACGGCTGTGCATGGAACCCATCATGATGCGATTTTTGAGGGTGGTGAAGCCAAGGTCGAGGGGTTGTAACAGGGGGGCAAAGCTCATGGGGACTCCAGGGCCGCGCAATGACGGCCCTCATTGTTAATAAAAGAAGGGTGGGATTCGGGTGCTATCGGGCTTCGGCACCGGTAATTTCAATCGTTTCAGTGGGTACATCGGAGCGAAAGGGGCCGCGGCCACGAGTGGGGACGCGCGCCATTTTATCGACCACATCCATGCCGTCGACGACTTTTCCGAATACCGCGTAGCCCCAGCCCTGGGCATTTTTGCCACTGTGATCGAGAAAATCATTATTCGACAGGTTGATGAAAAACTGGGTCGATGCCGAGTGCGGGTCGTTGGTGCGGGCCATGGCGAGGGTGCCGCGCTTGTTTTTCAAACCGTTGTCGGCTTCGTTAAGAATCGGCGCCAGATTGGGCTTTTTTCGTAACTTGGCCGTAAAGCCACCACCCTGGGCCATAAAGCCGGGGATCACGCGGTGAAAAATAGTGCCTTTGTAGTGACCGCTATTCACATAGCCGACAAAGTTGGCGACGGTGATGGGTGCGCGGGTGGGATACAGTTCAATCACAATATCACCGAGAGTGGTGTGCAGGGTGACCTGGGTTTCCACGGGGATAGGTGTTGCGCCGGGATTGATGGCGGCAGAGGCGGAGGCCTGTTGCAGGGGTAGTAAGGCGCTGAGCAGGAGGGCAAAGCTAAGGCCAAGATTTTTTACAGTGTTAGTCATCGGTTTTTCCTGTTAATCGCTCGTTGTTTGGGCTTGGTTGGCGAGGGTGTCAGTGTTTTTTTACCACCTCACCGTGTACTACCCGTTCGACAATATCGCCGCTGATGATGCGGGGAATATCGCTGACCTGAGTCACCTTGGCGAGCACATGGCGCGGCGTGGTGTTGGCGCAAATGGTTTTGATTAAGGCCCCATCGAGAGTCACGCCCTCACGCAAGGCCACGAAGAGTACCACGGGCATATCGTCGTTCCACTATTGGCCAATGCAAATAGAGTCGATCGTAGCGTCACTATGACCGTGAATAACGATGCCGCCATGGGCGCTGACCTCGCCGACATCGCCGTGGGCCCAGATATTGGGGTAGGTGTCGAAATAGGCGGCGTGAAACTTCTCCCCGTTTTCATCGGCCCAAAAGGCGATAGGGCAGGAGGGGAAGGGCTGGGTGCAAACGAGCTCGCCCTTTTTCTCGATCACGCTTTGTCCCGCATCGTTCCAGATCGCCACCGCCATGCCGAGGCCAAAGCACTGCAGCTCGCCTGCATAGACCGGCAGATTGGGATTGCCGAGGGCAAAGCAGGAGACGATGTCGGTGCCGCCGGACATCGAGGATAGGCAGACATCGCTTTTGAAATCGCGGTAAACGTAGCGAAAGCTTTTGTGAGACAGCGCTGAGCCGGTGGATAGGATCGCTTTTAGCCGCCTGAGCCGATGGCTTTCACGGGGCACGATACCCTCTTTTTCCAGAGTCTCGATGTATTTGGCGCTGGTGCCAAAGATGGAAATCTCCTCTTCGTCGATCATATCGATCAAGCTGCTGGGCTGGGGTGCGAAGGGCGAACCGTCGTAGAGCACGAGAGTGGCGCCACTGGCGAGGCCGCTGACCAGCCAATTCCACATCATCCCGCCGCAGGTGGTGTCGTAAAACAACGTGTCTTCGGATTTTATATCGGTGTGCAGTTGGTGTTCTTTGAGGTGCTGTAACAGGGTGCCGCCCACCGAGTGGACGCTGCACTTGGCTGCCCCGGTGGTGCCCGAGGAATACATAATGTACAGCGGGAAGTCGAAGGGCAGCTGGGCGAACGCAAGCGCGGGGGTGTTTTCGCTGACCAGTACATCGGCGTAGAGTCGGGCCTTGGGGATAGCACAGAGATCTAGCTTGTCGGACGCTGGGCGGTTTAACACCGGCACCACGATCAGCATCTCAATACTGTCGATTTGCTCGGCAATGGCTTTGACACGGGGCAGGGAGTCGATCACCTTGGCGTTGTAATGATAGCCATCGCAGGCGATTAACACCTTCGGTTCGATTTCGCCAAACCTGTCCATCACCCCGTTGATGGCAAAGTCCGGTGCGCAGGAGGTCCACATGGCGCCGAGGCTGGTGGCGGCGAGCATGGCGATAATCGTCTCGGGTACATTCGGCATACAGGCCGCAACCCGGTCACCGACGGTAACGCCGGCGGCTTTCAGTCCGGCGGCCAGTTGCTCGACTTCGCGATTGAGCTCGGCGTAAGTCAGCTCACGGCGCTCGCCGTTTTCAAGGCGGGCGACGATGGCGATAGTGTTAGCGCTGTCTTGGTTGTGGGCGTGGCGCAGCAGGTTTTCGGCAAAATTTAACGCGGCACCGGGAAACCAGCGGGCGCCGGGGAAGCGTTCGCCATCTTCCAGTACGGCGGCGTAGCGCTGGCTGGCGATGACCCCGGAGAACTGCCAAATGCTCTCCCAGAAATCTTCGCTGTTATCGATCGACCACTGGTGGAGTTGTTGGTAGTTGTCGAAAGTGACAGCGTGTTCGCCTTCAAGAAAGCGCTGAAAGGCGGACAAATTGCTGTTGGCTATGGCCGCGTCGGCGGCTTGCCAAAGGGCTGTGGTGGGAGCTACTGCCATGGGGGCTCTCGGGTTGTGCGCAGAGGGTGATCGCAAAACATCGAATTATAAACGCCTCACAGGGGGCGCGACAGCCTCGAATCAAAAACCCCCGGTAGAGTGACCGTGTTGCAGGGCTCTGGGTATGGAAATTGGCCCACTGACTGTTCGTTTTGGCTTGGTTGCGGGCCCGCCTAATCGAGGTACTCAAACACCCTCACCACCTTAACCACACCACCGGTGTGACTGGTCACCGCTGTGGCTTGGTCGGCGCTGGTGCGCGAGACAATCCCCATCAGGTAGACGATGCCGCCCTCGGTGACGACTTCAATTTCACTGCTGTCGATCGCTTGATCGGCGAGCAGTTTACCTTTCACCTTGCTGGTCAGCCAGCTGTCGTTGGTGCGGGCCAGCAGCGAGGACGAGCCCTGTAGCTTTAATTCGTTATAGACCTGGCGCACGCCCTTGTAGTTGCGCGCGGTGGTTCCGGCCAGCGCGCGCAACTCGCTGTTGGCCACCTCGCCGGTGAGCAGCACCACCTTGTTGTAGGTGTTGACGTTGATATGGGAGTTGGCCAGTTGCGCCGAGGCCTTTTTAATATTGACGCCGATCATGGTGGCCATTTGCCAGTCGTCGATATCGGTGCCGATAGAGGTTTCGCTGGGGTCGGGCTCAATCGCTTCACTGGTAACGGCATTAATCAGGCTGGTACAGGCATTGAGGCTGAGGGCGGCGCTGAGCAGTAGGACCAGGCGTAGGGGAGAGATTGTGGCTTTGATCAAGTGTGTTCTCCAAATAGCTGGGATTCAATCAGGTCGCAGAGGCAGAAGACACTGAGCTGGTGTATTTCCTGAATGCGGTATTGGTCATCAATAGCGACGTGGAGTTCAATGTCATTGTCGTCCAGCAGGTGCGATAGGGCGTGGTCGCCGGTGGCGGTAAAGGCGATGACGTGTAGGCCCCGCGCCTTTGCTGCTTCAATGGCCCCGAGCAGGTTAAAGCCGGCGTAACCGGCACTGAACAGCACCAGCACATCGCCCTCGTTGCCGAGTGCACTAATCGGTTGCTGGTAGGGGCTGGCGTGCGCGTCTACGTCGTTGAGATCTCCGGGCGCGGCCTCCGCTTGCAGGGTGAGGGCGGGAAAACCGGGGCGCTCCATGGTATAGCCATGGGTCAGGCAACGGCTCAGCGTGCTGGCGGGCGCATTGCTCAGGCCCTCGCCGCAGGTCAGTACCTTGTTGTCCAGCAGAAGCTGGGCGACCAGCCGGTCTGAGGCGGCGGCGAGTGGCCCCGAGAGCTCTTCGCCGACGGACATTTTGGCTTCGATACTGCGGTGAAAAAGTTCGATCACCTGTTGCTGAGGATCTGAGTTCATGGCTGGGTTACTTCTGGGCTGGGGTGTTGGTCGGCCTGTACAGAGTATCAGGCCTCGGGGCGAAAGGCGTCGCGAAGCCAATCGATATTGCTATTGTTTTCGGGGCTACTGTTTGCCGCTGCGCCGGAACTTGACGCTGAGGTTATAGCGTTCATGCAAATGGCGTCAAAGCGGCAGGGCTGGGCATCGGTGAGGCCGGTCTTGAGCAGGTAGTGTTGGGCGGCGCTAATCAGTCGCGCCTGTTTGCGGGCATCGATACTGTGTGCGGCGCCGCCGAAGCGCGGGTTGCTGCGCAGGCGCACCTCGACAAACACCAAGGTCTCGGCGTGGCGGGCAATAATATCAATCTCACCGCGTTGCGTGCGGTAATTTCGCTCGACAATTTCCAGACCCTGTTGGGTCAGGTAGTGGCAGGCGAGGTTCTCGGCACGGGCACCGCTGTTGGCCTTGTCGCGGGGGAGCTTGGTGCGGAAGGGCAGCCTGACCATTAACTATTCCTCAATCCGCTTTCAGTTCGGGCGCGAGGCGTACCTTGCCACGATGAAATTCTGCCCAGGGATAGCTGTGTTGAATACGGTCGTTGGCACCGAGGGTCAGTGTGCCGGTGTGGCCAAAAAAGGGTGTTTGTGGGTAGGCGCGCATCATGTCGGCCCACTGGTGCAGTTGGTAGGCGTCGACCCCGAGGGCAAAGAGGTTGCGATAGGTCGACTTTAAGGTGTCTGCGGGTTTTAGTTTATCCGAAACAATGCCGGGCACGGTCCAGGGCATGGCACTGAAGCGAATGCCCTCGAGATCGCGATTGCGCCCCGGATTTTCCGTGCCGGTATAAATATGTGAGGTGGCGTAGGTGGGCAGGTCGTGGGCGTAGTAGAAATCCAGAGTGGGTTTGATCTGCCGCCCTTGGTCGGGGTAGGCAATGATGAAAACCATGTCGATATCCTGCCGCCGCTGGGCTTCTACCTCCAGTTTTTTACCGAGGGTGCGGCGCAGTTTGTTGGCGCGCTGTTGGCTGTGGTCGATCAGTAGGGCCGGCTTGATGATGGATGAAAAGTCTTTTTGCCGGAGGCTGTAGGGGGTGGCGCTGATTAACCTGCCGCCCAGTTCACTCCAGTATTTGTGAAAGGCCTGTCGCGCCGTAGCGGCCCACTTGGTATCGGGGGTAATAACCAGTGCCGAGCGGTGGCCCTCGAGCCAGGCGCGGTGGGCGATTTGGCGGGCTTCATCGTCAACGGAGAGACCGAATTGCAGCAAGTTATCGTGGTTTGGCACCAGGGCTTGAGCGCTATCACTGAGATAGTTGAGGCCGACTAGCGGGGCGGATAGTTCGGGCAGAGCGGCCAGTAGCGCGAGGTTTTCCTTGCGCAGGGGGCCGATAACAATTTCGGCACCGCTGGCCACTGCCTGCTGGTAGAGGCGGGTGATGTCGGCGGTATTGGTATCGTAAATATGCAGGGGCGCGGTGTTGCCCTCGTTTTCGAGCACATGGTAGTAGGCGCTGAGAAAGCCCTCGCGAATGGTCTTGCCGGCGCGGGCATATTTACCGCTCAAGGGCAGCAGTAGCGCCAATTGTCCGGGTACGGCCTTGGCCACCGCCTCGATTTGCCGTTGGCTGGGAGGAGGGAAGAGCACCGCCGGGTGGCCGGGCCAGCGACTCTGCCAGAGGATCAGTTGCTTGGCCCACTGGCGCAGGTCACCTTGGTGCTGGCGACCCAATTGAGCGAGGTTGTACCAGCCCTTGAGGGCGCGGGTTTCGGCCGCCGTCTCTAGGCTGCTGAGGGTGGTATCCGGGGTGTTGATCAGCAGTTGCCAAATTTTCTCATGGGTGGCGCTGATATTGTCGGGCGAGGCCTGGAGGTGGGAGAGGACAATGTATTCCTGAGTTGCGGCCTCATCTTCACCGAGCAGGGAGAACAGATCGGCACGTTTGCTGCGCCAGGTTTTCTGTTGCTCGAGGGCCATGGTGGCAAAGTGAGCATCCAAGCGGGGATCGTTGAGCAGGTCGCGGGCGGTGAAGTATTCGCCCTGCTCGAGTAAGACATTGCTGTAGAGGAGGGCGAAATCAAACAGTTGTGGCCCGGAGAGCTGGCCGGGGTCGACGCTTTCCAGCGCGCGTTTGACGTTTGGCGCGTCGACAAGCTGGGTGTAGAGTTTTGCCGCCTCGATCAATAGCGCCTCGCGGCGAGGGGAGGTGCTGGCTTGTGCGTGGCGAATGCTCTGTTCGGCCCGTTGTAGCAGGCTTTGCTGTACCGTCGGCGGCGGTGCCGGCGGCTGGCTGGGTAGTTCGCTGCAGGCAGCGCTCAGCAGTGTGAGGAGTAATAAGGTCGAGCGAAGGCGAGAGCTGGGCAGCATCGTTAACTCAGTATATTGAAGTCGCGGTGGGCCGAGGCCCTGTGGACATGGGTAATTGGTGGCTATGGTACAGCGCGGGTTGGGGATACTCCAGATCGATAATCGCTGGATGCCCTGATAGCCTCGAGCCTACTCTGCCCCGTCGGGATTGTGCCTCTTTAATGCCCCCTTATAATGCCAGGGAAGGAAAGATGGATAACTTGGTTGCCCCGTTCAATAACTCAATCACACTGTTTGCTTAGGGGCGCATTTTTTACAAGGTGTAAAAAAACCTGACAACTTTAAGTGCTCAAAGATTTAGTTCTTAGTCATTTCTAGCGAATAACCGCCGTACTTTATTACCCATTCACGGCGATTGCCTATTTCAACTTGTTGATATTGAATACTATTTTATCCGCCAGCCCGGCGCCGCTGCTTACGTTCAGGCCAATCAGCCCAGTTGTAAAAAAAGCTGACACTTTTTTGAGTAAAAAGCGGTTATGGGCGTCTTATTTCATGAATGAATTAAAATAAACTCTATTATATTAGTATATTTAGCACATGTTCGTCTAAAAAGTAGAGTGTAAAATTTCCTGACAGAATAAGGCGTTTTGTGTGTTTTTTGATCAAACACGATGGGGGACACTTAAGCCATGCGCAAAGCGATCAACCCTCGCTCGCACCTTAATTTTACCCCGGCCGAACTGAACTCGGCTTATCACTGGCTCTGCCAGCAGCGCAAGCACCACCCTGCGAGTGCCGATATTGGGTCATTTCGTTGTAACGGGGGTAAGTATCAATTACCACTGCTTGAAGTAATCAACCAGGGGCATTACCGGTTTTCGCCACTAAAACGCTTAAGGAAAGCCAATGGCCAGTCTATTCACCTGTGGTGCTCAGAAGATGCCCTGGTGATGAAGCTTCTGGCAGGACGCTTGGCAAGGCAATTCAAGCTGCCTAAGAGCTGTACCCACATCAAAGGCCATGGCGGTTTAAAAAAGGCGGTGTGCCGCGTACAGCAACAACTCAAGCACTATCAGTTTGTGTGCAAAACCGATGTGAAGCAGTTTTATGAAGCCATTGACCACGCGCTACTGAGCGAGCAAATAGACCAGCATATTAGCTGCCGTACCACCCGCTACTACCTACAGCAGGTGATAAGAAGAACCGTGGAATACGGCGGCAACTATCGCGACATCACCCAGGGTATTGCCCGTGGCTGCCCGCTGGCACAACCGGTGAGCCGCGAAGCAGTTAAATCCAAGAGATGATATTTTGGTAAGTGTAAATATTATTGATATGTAATTTCCGTTAGGCAAAAAAAGCCCCTGTAACAGAGGCATATTTCTATACATGAAGTGTGGTAAGTTAAACCACTTTTTTCTTTCTCATAAAACCAAGACCAGCCAATCCTAAACCTACTAATGCTAATGAAGCTGGTTCTGGTACTGCGTTAGTATTGAACGAGCCAACTTGATATGCTAGTTCTGGTGAGTTCGCATAGTTGGATCTACCCGCTGAAACTATTGCTCCAGTCGGGTCCCATGCTGACAAATCAACTAGGTTAGAGCTACTAAATGAAACTGACAAGTCAATATGATCACCACTCTGCCAGTTGTTTCCACACCTTATTTGAAGTTTGTCACTGCCTGAGTCGTTGAAAAGATGCGCACACAGTTGGTTAGCGAACGAGATCATACTACCGTTGTCAATAATTGTTCCTTGCACTGTAGCTGTAGTTGGATCAGGATCTTCTCCAAGATTTGAAGGGCCGATGAATAACGAAGATCTTTGACTAGGCCCGATGGTTACCCCTTGATCAATCGTACCAAAAATATCGAATGATAAAGTTGTTTCCGTTGCATTCCAATTCGCCACAATTAATGCCGCATTAGCTGAACCAGAAATTAAAAATAAAATGCCAAATAACATATTTTTCATAAACCATTTTTCCATATTTGTTAAATTCATAGTTTTTAGGGCTAACCTGAAAATGAATATGTACACCCATGGAAATTACAGGCAAAACCCGCGCCAAGACTAAGAATGCTCAGTTTAGCACTTAAGGAAGTAATAGGGGACAGACCACGATAAGAAGTAATAGGGGACAGACCCGAATGGCACTAAGTTAAGCCTGTTTAGCGGTATATTTACTTCGATGTTTTATCTCCTTCATTTCATGTCTGGGTGCGGTTAATAATGCAAAAGGTTTAGGTCTTCGTTTAAC
>MAAC01008036.1_pt1 | contig 11047 bp, 7 predicted proteins | sample 1115981 | NCBI WGS metagenome assembly MAAC01 (sample SAMN04961126, study PRJNA320927) | seawater metagenome | isolation source: sample BD02T64 sea water enriched with oil for 64 days | place: USA:Gulf of Mexico | collected 2013-07-27 | reverse complement strand
TAAAAAAGATTTTAATTTTTGCGTTTGATCATAGGACACAATTTGAACAATTAGTAAATAAATTAAATTCTTCGAAAAAGAAAATCTCTTTATTTAAAAATCTTTGTCTTAAAGCTGCTTTAAAGGTTTCAAACCATACGCCATCCCATTTCCAACGACGATATTCACACGATTTCTGATCCAGCAATTTAAGGCTCATGGGTTCCAATAAACGGCGACCTCCAGAGTGGTCTAAATCATCATGGCTAATGAGCAAAGTATCGATGGTTCTAACATTACGCATTCTTAAGTACGGAAAAACCACATAATCCGCCAAGGTCATGCCACTTGAATAGCGGGTTCCGGTGTCCACCAATACCACATGAGATTGGGTTTCTATTAATGCTGCACTGCCCTGCCCCACATCCAAAACCGTTAACTCAAACCCACCTTTTTCAGGCCGTTTAATTGGCAGAAATAAAGCCACCAACAACACTGTAAACCCCAAAAAACGTAAACCTAACGCCTTGGGCAATAGCAACAGAAGAAAGGCGATCATGGCTAAATACACACTGCCCCGATGAAATGGCAGGTGCCACGTTAAAAGCCAATCTTGTTTTAAAAGACACTCAACAACAAATGTTAAGGAAAACTCCAGTAGCTCTAACCCACCAGGGAACCCACACAGTGCAAGCAACAAAGTAATCAACGCTAACGGTAAAACAAACAGTGTCACCAGCGGAATGAACAACAAATTCAAAGCAAAACTGGTGGGGGCAATGCCCTGATTATAAATCAACAACAGAATCGAACTGGTGCTAAACGCCAACCACTGGGCTCGCCATAACTGTCGATACCAAGACTGTGACGGCGATCCCGACAACCCTACTAACAAAGCCCCCACAATGCCAAATGATAACCAACTGCCCATGTTCACAAAGGCTAAAGGCGTGAACAACAAAACAAGCCCCAAGGCCACCATAAAATAATACATAGGACCGGTATTGCGTTTTTGCATGAGCATCACCACCGCGCAAAGCAACATGATACAGGTGCGCACTACAGGGACATTCAAACCGGATAAGTAAGCATAAAAACCAGCCAAAGCCAGCCCAAAAGTAAAAGCAAATACCCGCGAATAAGGCCAATAAAGCAATAGTAAAGGCCGCTGCAACCAAAGCAATAAAAACACCATGGCCGTAAATGCAATGCCCACATGCAGGCCAGACACCACAAACAAATGACCAAGACCTGAAGCATTTATGAATCGCTTATAATCCGCCGACAAACCATTTTTATCCCCTAATAATAAGGCACGTAAGATGGGCCGTTGCGCACTGGGTAATTCATGGGATATTTGGTTAATCAGGCCATCAGCAGGGACACTAAGCGGTTTATTATAGCGGTGTTTTATTTTCACTGATGCTTGCGCGTCATAGCCTTTACTTAACATCCAAAAGCGGTAATCAAACCCTTCAGGGTTATGAAACGATACAAACGGCTTTATTTTAAGGGCCAATTGCCACTGCTGCCCACGCTCAATATTAAAGGGGCACTTATAGCAACTTACTTTTAGGCGCTTAAACGGCCCTTGCGGATAAAAATCGAATTGCAAGCGTTTTGGCTGTTTTGAAACAGTCCCCACCGTACCCGTGAGCTGCCATAATTGACGCCCTTGCTCTATGGGCAACAGTGGCTCGTTTAACGCCACCAAATGAATATTTACCCATATACAGCCAGCCATTGTGCACAATGTTAATGACAATAAACGGGGCCGCCTCCAAACAATAAGCACCAAAAGAAATGGGCTTAAAAGCAGAGATAGCGCAGGCCAAACAGATGCGCATAACGCACCGATACTAAAACCTAATAATCGATCCTTCACTGGTATGTCCCATGCAATCCATGCATAATCTCGCCTATTAAATTAAAAGCGATTAGTTTATAAACGACCTAAGGTCCATTATACTCTATGTAAAGAGAACTAAAGTTCCATGCCTAAAAAAGCGCTAAAAAAGTTATTCCCAAATACTAAAAGCATTCAAGAGCACCCATCACTGCAATTTTTAGGCTCGTTATTACACCAGCCCAATCTTTGGCATTTGAACCGACGCTCTGTCTCGCGGGCTTTTTTAGTGGGCATCTTTTTTGCGTTTATGCCCATGCCCTTCCAAATGGTAGCCGCCGCCATTGCGGGAGTATTCATTCATTCAAACTTGCCCATTTCCATTGGCTTGGTGTGGATCAGCAACCCCATTACCATCCCCCCCATATTTTACTTCACCTACAAAGTGGGCGCCTCCGTGCTTAATATACCCACCCAGCCTTTCGCAATTGAGCTTTCGCTTGAGTGGGCCTTAGAAAAACTAGGGGGCATTTGGGAACCGTTATTATTAGGTTCGTTAATTTGTGCGCTTATATTTTCAACCCTTGGCTATGTGGGCATTCGTTTATTTTGGCGCTGGAATGTGATTCATCACTGGAAAAAACGCAACAAGTAACGCCTACAGGCTGCGCCAAATAAATAGAGACCATTATATCTAGCAGGTCATAATATAAGGCCTGCTTGGATTCATGTCTAACGTCAATCCAAACCCTTATAATAGATACTTGGCCGAGGGTAATAGTCCGCATGGTATACATGGGTAGATTGTGGTTTTGGACCGCTAGCTGGATGGCGCTAATGCATCAGGGTTATTGGTCTGCTGCTATTGTGGCTGTTTGAGTAGTGCGTAAACGTTCCATGGGTGCGTCATCCCAACAGCTTCCTCTGCGGCTCATGCTTTGCGTTATGCTATAAAGCGATAAACTTTCTTGGAAAGTGCATGGTGCCAGCCATGGTTGTTGAGGTAGGCTGGCGGTAGGCACTAACCCCAGCATTTATAAGGTTTTGAATGTCTGCAAGGATGGATGTCTAACTTAGCCTGATGCTACTTTGATTTGACCCCTTTGATTTGACCCCTTTGATTTAGATACCCCCTCCCCCCTTGCAAAAAAATTTCAGCGGGAGCCGGTGGCGCATTTTATCTTGCATATATTAAAAGAAATGACCAGTATCCACTGATCAAAAAACGTACTAAGAACAATGGATAGCCAAGTAATTCTGTTTGAGAAGGAGATTCACGAAAGACTTAAAATGGCTTTATCAAATTCAGGAACACTAAAATGAATAAGTCATTATTTACATCGTTATCCATAGCCACTCTACTAACCGCATGCGGCGGCAGTGGTGATAGCGGCGAATCAGCAACAGCCAGCACTCCAAGTGGCATGCTAGACAACAACGGCACTGGCGGCACCACGACCACAGGCTATCGTTGGGGCTCTATATCAGGCTTCGTTTCTCCTGTTCCTTCAATTGCCGTCCTTACCCTTAAAGACAGCTCAGGCAACACCCTACGCACCGGCAATATTGACGAACACGGTTTCTTCACACTAGAAGGTCAGTTCCCAGCAGGCAAGCACACTATTGAAATGCAACACCAAGGCTTTACTGAATTTGATGGTTCAAAGTCTACTTCTGGAATAATGAGTGCTTCTTTTGCCTATACCGAGGGTGGAAGCCAGCCAGCTAACCTAACTCCTTTTTCTGCACTTAACAGCACTTCTATCAATAACTGGATTGGGTTTGATGCGGTACGCACTGTGCCAGCCGACCTATCAAGTACTAACTACATTGGCCAACCCCTTAATGACGACATCCTTCACGGCATGTTGGTGGATGCGATATCCGTTACAAGTAAAAATTTAGGCCGCGCCGATACTCAAGCATTTTTCGAACTTATGAAAACCGACTTCGATACTGATGGTGTTTTAGATGGCAAAGGCGCAGGTGGCCGTCAACTGTCCTATAACGGACACGAAATCAAAGGCAATACATACCGTGGTTTTTTTGCGGAAGGCATGCTTGAAGTTGCATCATCTAGCCAAAACAAAACAGCCGTTACTTCGAGCGCCCTTGAGCCAAAGGCATCTGAATTAGCCAACGCAAACGATGGTGTGATCAGTAAAGAGGACGGCGAAATCATCGTTGGTCAAAAAGAATTTGAATACACTTTGAACGTAAGTGAGGGCGATAAAATATTCGGGAATAAAACAATTTTACTTGAAACAAACGCGGGCAATAATTTAGAAAGCATTACCTTAACCGTTGCCGATAACCTTTCGGAATCAGCAACCATAATAGACGGCCAAGGTTCAATGTATTTTGATTCAACCAGCATAGAAGACGGTCAGCATACGTTGCGGTTTACTGTTAATGTAAAAAATTCTGACTCAATCACTATCGACGTTTTGGTAAACATATTTAACGAAACACCTTACATTACACTTATCAGTTCACCGTCTACTGGTCATGGCAATTACACAATTAAAGCCGAAGTTGGTGGTCAGCTTGAAGGTTTAACAGATGTTTATTTTAATTCTACGCTAGCCATTTGCACTGACAATATTTGCAGTGCCAGCCTTTATCTTTACGGTGGGCATAATAACATCCTTGCAAAAATCCAATTCAGTGAGCGCTCAGAAGTACAAGTTAACCTATCCGTGCAAGTGGATACGGAAGCGCCTGTAATCAATCAAATTTATCACGAATATGTGACTGGTTACAAAGTACCTTTTTACCGTCCAGATAATAACGCACTAGAAATGCGCTACCTTAATATGACGCCTTATTACCCGTATTTCTTATCAAATGGCAGCGTTAGCCTAAACTTTGTAACACCTACAGTGGCCAACCTAATGGCTAACAAGCACACATTTTTTCAGGGCATCATTACAGATAACTACACGGATTATTCTGAAATCACTATTCAGGCCCAGCTAAAAATGAATGGTGAATTTTTAGAAGAGTTCTACAATCTAGTGATCGACGAAGATGGTGTGTTTGTATTGCCAATCACTACAGAATATTTTGGCGAGGCACTTGCCACCAGCACCGTAAATGACGCTTTCAATATCATTATAATTGCAACCGATGCCGCAGGAAATTCTAGCAAAGAGGAATACGGTTTTCATGTAAAGCAGCCTGATTATCAAGTAGAAAGCAGTGATTATTATCCTGACGATTCTGTAGTTCATGGAAACATTTCATACGCACCACAAGGTTTTTATTCAGACGCAGTTAAAGTAACACTTAAATCTGGAGCGGATTTCTCAATCAACGCTTTAAATCCTAATAATCCAAAGTTTGATTTTTCTTTGTCACAATTCCCAAGCGGCATGAACGAATTTACCATCGTTGTTGAAACAAGCTATGGTCATACCTACAGTCGTACATTTAATTTGAATGTAGATAATGTTGGCCCGACACTTATCACTGAAACACTTATTGAAGCCACATCAGGCAAAATAGCTTTGACGGGCAGCTTAACGGATACTGGCTCAGGCGTTCGCAGTCTTTATATCAATGACGTAGCAGTTCGCCTTAACGACGACCGAACGACTTTCTCCTTCCCTGTAACTTTAAGCACGGGCACACAGTTTTTTAAAATTGAAAGCATTGATTACACTGGCAACTCGACCATCGCCAATGTACAAGTTAATTACGATACCTCAAGACCTTCTTATACTTTATTATCTCCACTTGAAGGGGATCAGAAAGCATGGCAAATACTGCAAAGCCAATCAAAATTACTCGACTTTGGTATTTCCCACGCTGTACAGCTCCTTAGATTTAACTCAATGAACACCTTCAACGACATTGGCGAATCGCAAAGCGCGCTGACTGCAAACAATATCCCGTATATCAAGTTCTCAGCATCAATTTTGAGCTACAACGTAAAGAAAGCCGTTAACGTGACATACTCATTATTCGCCGATGACGTAGAATTGTTTGCACCGCAAATTTTAAGCGCTGTGAGCGGGTATGATTATCTACTGCCACTAACAAAGGAATACATGACTGAGCAATTTCTAAGTAATGAAAATGTACTTTATAGGGTTCATGTCAGCATAGAAGGAAATAGTAAAACTCGTGAATTTGAATACCACTTCAATGCACATCATCAAGCATTAACATTTACTAATCCAATGGATGCGAACTCGATTTTCACTGGCAACCAATCTGAAATGGCGTTTACAGGAGAGCACGTCGCAGGACTAACAAAATCAAATCTAACCATTAATGGCACGACCTATACTGCCGCAGAAGCCAATACCTTGATGTTTTCTGTAGACACTCTTGATTTAAACGAAGGCGTTAATACCGCTACGCTTGAGCTTTACCAACGTACAGGCAAGATCATTCAACAAGACTTCCTATTCAAGTCCGACAACCAAGACCCTCTACTAACTGTTAACGCACCAGCAGCAACCAAAACCTCTACGTTTAACGTGACAGGCAACGCGTCGGATTTATCTTCTGGCGTAACCATGCTGAGTGTAAACGGTCAAGATATCCCATTCGACCTGTCAGGTGATTTCAATGCGCAGGTATCATTCCCAAACAATGTGAATGCAGGTATGGAGCAATTTACGTTTGTTGCCACCGACGCCATTGGTCACAGCACCACATCAGTTTCAAACGTGCTACTAGACCCATTTGTGCCAGAACTAACTCAATTGTCCCCTTCATTTGGCGATCAGCAAGTCTGGATGCAGGTTGGCGGTAGCTCAGCCCTAAAAGACCTAGTGTTTGGTGAGGGCAATATGATTTCTATCTACCAAGGAATCACCGATCACTCAGGATTGGCCGCGACCCCAAGCAACCTAACTAACAATAAAATCCCATACCTTCATTTCACGGCAACAGACAAGCAACCACTTGGTGGCTTCGCACACCCTACCGTGAATTATTCGTTGAAGAAGAATGGTGTTGATTTATTTGGACAAAAAACACTAAACGCATTCACAGGTTATGAATATATTTTACCTATTACTACCGAGTCTTTTGGTGCCGATTGGTTCAAGGGTTCTGACGAAGACCTTTACACACTAGTAATATCCCTAACCCATAACGGCGATACCACCATCATTAACCGTTCTTTCAAAACACACGACGTACAGACAATAATTACGTCAAACTTTACTGCGGCTAATAATTCGTATGCAGCCGCCGACCACAACATTAAGATTTATGCTGACGATGCAACAGGGTTAACTCAGGCAAAATTAACAATCGGAAGTTTAGAAGTTTACACGCCTCACCTTAGAGACTTAATCTTTAGTGCTGACTTATCTTCATTCGCAGACGGCGTATACGATGTAAGAGTTGAACTAACTGACCGCAAAGGACTAGTAATTGCCAAGGACATGCAACTATCAGTGGACACCATGGCGCCGACTTTCACCCACGACTTACCAGAAATTTCTACAGATCAAACTTTTGAAATTAACGGAACCGTTACAGACATCGCTTCCGGCGTCCAATCAATTTCAATCGACGGCGTTAACGTGAATTTCAATGAAGTGACCGGTGCCTACACGCACACAGTGACCTTCGACCCACTGGCTGGGAACGTATACGATCTAACAAATATAAATTACGACTCACACCATGAATTTGTAGTTACAGATAATAAGGGCAATACAGAAACAACCGTGATTATGGTAATCATAGATAACATGGGTGTTTTTCCTTGGGCAAAAAGCGTGTCAATCAGTGGTAAGGTTGATTCGCAATGTGACGGCTTAGAAGATCAAACAGCTAACTGGAATGGTGGGACTAACAACGGCCTATGGACGATATACGCTGACACCAAAACACTTAACGGGACATCCATTCTCGATCACCAGAGCCTTGATCAAAAGAAAATCGGGTACTTTAGATTTGTTAATTGGTCACATGTCCATGACTACTACTACATGTTAAATCGTCTTACGGATGCCACCTACAGCTACTATGTTAATAACGAACTTATTTTTGAAAACCGCACTTTAGAGATAGCCAAAACAGCTGGTGACAAACAGGTAAATGAATTTCGAATTGCCCTAACAGAAGAATACTTAGGTGAAGGATTTTACAATACACACTACACCGACTCACACCATATCCGTGTAGAATCATCAGATTACTTGGGTCATACAGGCCATACAGACTACTATTTTAGGATATGCAACTACGTTGAAAAAGGAAGAAACCACGACGATTAATATTTACGATAGCCTGCGTAAGCAGGCTTAATCTCATACCACTTACACATAATTACAAAAGTCTTAAACGCTTAGCGCAAGCTGGCCCCTTTTTCAAACCAAAAACCTCCAAACCCGCCTATCATTACCAATGAATAGTAATAATAGGACAGGAACATGACCGCTCCAAACAAGATCAACAAACGAACACGCATATCAACAGCCGTTGCCGGGGTCATTTTACTTGGCTACTTTGCTGCCGTTACCCCAGGCTGTAACGAATTGCCGTTTGCGGGTCCGTCTGGAACCGGGTTTGCCGAGCAGTTGCTTGAATCGCTTGTGTCCGGTCGTGCCGTTGATGCCAAGATTCTGGGTGGTTCATTAACGATCTACAGTTATAAGAATGGCGGTAAAGGCTTACAGTTGGCCGAGCCTGTTATTACAAGCGAAGAAGATGGCTCTTACGAGCTTAATCTACGAGCCCCACGTCAGCCTATTTTAATTGAAGTAACCGGTGGTCACTATTTCGAAGAAGCGTCTGGTCAACGTATCGATTTAGCCGAATCCGATAAGTTACGAGCGGTGGCTTTTCATCAGCCTGGTGTTCCATTAAATGTCTACGTTACCCCCTTCACAAACATGGCAGCCGGTCTTGCCGAATACAAAGTTAATAATGGCAGCATTGTTGAGAACGCCATTGCCGAAGCAAACTCCGCCATCACTGCAATTGTTGGTGTTGATATCCTGGGTACTGACCCGAAAAATATTACTGATGACGAATACGCTAACCAATCACTGGATGACGGCCTTCGTTACGGATTTTATATTGCCGCCATTTCAAGCTACACAGCGGATCAATCGGTAGTTAATAGTTTTGAACCACACGAAAACAACAACTTCACCTCAATCGCATTCCATGATATCGCGTACCGCGATATATTGAGTGACGGACAACTGGATGGCGTTGGTCAGGCCGTTAATAGCAATAATGTTGTTCAGCTGGGCATGGGCATTACAGAGCTAAACCAAAACACTTATCGTACCCAACTTGCCCGCCATATGATCCGAATCTAAAATGATCCCGATACAAATAAAACGTCTATTTCTGCCACCGATCTTATTTTTGATGCGCAAGATTTGGCCGCCAATGGATCAGGCTTATTAGATGGCATGATGATCGAACCATTAGATAATACCCCTCCGGTGATTCAGTCAATGGATCACTACGACTCTCAACACGTTTCTGGAGAAGTTACGTTTAAGGTGGCCGCCACCGATTTTACTGGCATCAGCGAGCTGACTTTCTTTTTAGATGGGCAGCAATTTGAAGTTGCAGATCTTAAAAACCCTTCTTTCACCTTCGACTCTTCCCAGTATAGCGACGGTGCTTATGTGATAACCGTTGAAGCCAGTGACGCACTTAACAATAAGGCCACATTCACCCAACAGCTGAACTTTGTTAACAATGACACTGCATGGACACCCATAATAGTGACGACCCTATAAATTGCACACAAATGTCAACTAAGGGTGTCTAGTTAGTTATTTTCCGTTCTGGTAAAGCGGGTGGGTATTAACAGGGACCACTTTCAAGAGCTCAGCTCTACACTCGTGTGGGTTGTAGTGGCACACGGAAAAATTACTCGCTGCGCTCCCAATTTTCCGGTGAGCAAGGCGTTAGGATTCTCTATCAAGCGACTTGCTGAAACCTAAATATAGGTCTAAAATATGGTCATATTTACTAGAGGTTGACCCCATGAGACAAGTTTTAGCTGAATGTTCAGCAAGTATCTCCGAACTGAAGAAAAATCCTAGTGCTTTGATTGCAGAAGCTGATGGTTCTCCTGTTGCTATTTTAAATCATAATGTTCCAGCAGCATATCTTATCCCAGCTGAAACATATGAGTGGCTTATGGATGCTTTTGATGACCATGAGTTGGCAAAAATTGTTGAAGAGCGTCGAAAAGAAAAATCAGAAGCCATAGAAGTTTCATTGAATGACTTATAAGTTAAAGTTCTTGCCAAAAGCTTTAAAAGAGTGGCATAAGCTTAGCCCTCCTATACGTAGTCAATTTAAGAAAAAATTGGAAGAACGTTTGGTTAACCCTAAAGTTGCTCCTGATAAATTAACTGGTTATGAAAATGTGTATAAAATCAAACTACGAACGGCTGGTTACCGTCTTGCTTATGAAGTTATCGATGCTGAGGTAGTAGTCTATGTTTTAGCTATAGGTAAGCGTGAGAAAAATGAAATTTATAATAAACTCAAAAACCGCAAATAAAACGCTATCGGGACAGCCACCCTAACAACCCCAGAATTTGAAATACCGCAAGTACTATGGCTGGCACCATCCCCTTTAAAAGCCTCGCTGCCATCAAAGAATTAAATTTATATTAAGGTGGCTTTTTCTGGGTGTTCGATCTCATGGACGAGAGCGGCAAGCTTACATGGGCGTACTTGCGCGGCCCAGAAAAATACCACCTTGATGGAAATTGGCGGTGTGAAAGTAAGCTAAGCAGCATCCCACCCAAGCAGTAAACAATCGCCTGCAATACCCAAAAAGCGGGGCACACTGGCAGCCTCCCACAATGTTAGGTTAACCTGACATCTTTCGCAGAAAGTCATACCTAGACCCTGTTCTTTACCCCATTTAATAAGCTGGGCCGTGTTAAAAGATCAATTCGATATAAAGCGGAAAACACAAAAAAGCCGCTCTCAATTTTATTTTGGGAGCGGCTTTTTGTTTTATAACCTGTAAAAAAGAACCCGTTAATAAGCCCCTTAGTTACAGATTACTTACCTTTGGATTTCTTCATGTATTTGAAGAAGTCGCTATCAGGCTTCAACAGTAATACATCTTCTTTACCTGAAAATGTCTCTGTGTAGGCTTTTAAACTACGTGTAAATGAATAGAACTCTGAATCTTTCGTGTAAGCGTTTGCATAGGCATTGGCTGCAATCGCATCACCACTACCACGCATTTGCTCTGATTCTTTA
>MAAC01008033.1_pt1 | contig 11082 bp, 9 predicted proteins | sample 1115981 | NCBI WGS metagenome assembly MAAC01 (sample SAMN04961126, study PRJNA320927) | seawater metagenome | isolation source: sample BD02T64 sea water enriched with oil for 64 days | place: USA:Gulf of Mexico | collected 2013-07-27 | reverse complement strand
ACAGGTGTTTCAAAAAACGTAAGAATGGACTTAGGGTTTTCTAATTTAAACAATAAGAAACTTCAGGAACTTGCATCTCTTCACCTGAATCAAAATATCTACTTCATTGAAATGAAAAAACTATTTATTGACGATTATGTCATGCTAAATGAATGGCATCCTGATTTTAATAGTAGGATTAAAATAACTAAAAAAGAAAATGTTAGAGCCGATGAAAATAATCTAAAAATCACTCATTTACGTCCTATTTGGATAAAAAAGGTCTCTGTCAAACGACTAATAAAGAATTTAATAAGAATGATAAAAAAGGATTTCTTCCCGCATCGCCTTATAAAAATAAAAATAAAAATAACGAAAAAACAACAGGATATGGTGAACGATTTTATCCAAAAGTAGAAAGCTAATATACCTTTAGTTGATTTGAACAGCATTATATATTTAAATCATCGTATGACACTAACAACACTATTTCAGGATGATGCTCTTTTATTTCAATAAAAAGATTTGCGGTATCTTTCCATTTTTCATAACCATTGAACTATTCTACTTTATTGCCATTCTTTTTCAAAACCCAACATAAATCAAATCTAAATTCACGGGGCAATCTTAAACGATGCTATAACGCTTAGAGGGTTTCTAATTAAAAGAATACCTTTAACAGTTAACTGCATTATTTTTGCTAAACATATTTTAAGTATATTGTGACAACATACTTCTTTATATGTCAGATGCTGGTTTATTTTTTAAACCTTGGTTTTTTTTCCTTTATTTCTATGCTTAGTTTGTTTTACATATGAGCTTTTTGTATCTTTTAACTTAGAAAAAAAATCGACCTGAGCCTCTGAGGAATTATCACTTAAATAACTTGAAACTCATGTGAGAATAATGGTTGAAATTGATAAAGGACATTTGGTGAACTATTAATTATCTCCCCCAGCCAAGAAGATCCAGAACAAAGTACTGAATGTATAACGATATTATTCATTAAGTAAGCTCACATCATCTAACAATTTTTGTATTTTTAATGTTGAATTAAACATCATAACGTCAATTATTGATAGATTTGGCTCAAATTTGCCTCCCAATTGTTTGTATTCACTAACACCTTGTTTAATAAAACATAAATCAACATTATTCCGGGTATATTTCATTCGGTCAAAAAAGTTTTTTCCTCCTTCTGCATTTATATATGAACTTGCCCCTAATGCTTGACAAATATTCAGTGCCCATTCATCAGCTACTTTAGGGGGGGAGATTTGTAAATCCATACAGGAATAAACAGATATTTTAGTTTTAATACCTAAATAAGAGCATACGATTTTTAATATATTTACGTTTAAATCAGCTATATGGGTAAAGTCACCATCTAGGGACTCTTTTACAATATCTAAAACAATTCGATAATAAGGGGCTTTATTTTTATATACATTTAGTTGAGCTAAAATTTTATCTTTCCATAAAGAGTCATTATTAATCTTCATTTCATTGATAGCAGTACTCACTGGTGCTTTTATTAAAGGTACTTTAATATAGGAAGATCCCCCACTCCTCCTAATAATTCTATTACGTTCAATCCACCCTTTTCTCATAAATTGTGGAGTATCAAAAACAATATACTCATCGCAATTTTTTATGAGACTAAAGTAGCCGATATAGGGGAAAAAATAAGGCTGCATTATTCCCACCTTCATTTCAACATCGCCTTAATATCTTTTGTTACTCGCATCTGTTGTTCTTTCATTGTAGTGGCTAAAATGAGTTGACCACTATACTTAGTCTGCCAATACTTATTTATAAACTATTCATTGTTAAAATCTATCATAATATATTGGTGTTATCAGCATTTCTTTTGTTATCAACATGGTTCAGGCATCCTCATCACGAATGCTACCCTATTGATCTGATTTAGTTGCGCAGAACAATTTATCTAGCAATTGAAATGCAGCCAAGAAATGGGCAATGCCCATTAGAAACTTTAAAACAGCCTTGAATCGATTTTTGATTAAATTCGAAAACCGTTTAAAAGACTTTATATAAAACTGGCAATTATACAAAATTATTTACAGGGTCAATTTTTATTAACTTATTTAAATGAATCTCAATTACATAGCACAGGGACTATATCTTTATAGCCCAACGAATTAATTTTAGCGATTAACAAACGCATATCAGTTTCATCACCTTTTAACCATTTGACTATTTGTTTGGGTAAATCAACACCCGCTAGGTGAGAAAAAGGGTACTGTCCGCCGAAACGAGCATTCATTTCTAATACGTAATATTTATCGTCAGAAATAAATACATCAACATCCAAATTTGCTATATGTTTTAAACTAAGCGATAATTTTTCACCTAGGCTGCTAACATCTTCATTTTCTATCGTTATTGCTGAATCAGTTTCTCCCGCTCTCATAGCAAGTTTTTCTTTAGATAATGTTGTTATATAGTTTCCATTCAAATCATTGATGACTTCTAAACCTAATTCGACTCCGTTTATATATTCTTGTATTAAAATACATTCATCAATATTTTGATCGGATTCAAATTTTAAATATGTTTTAAAAATCTCTCTATGCAGTTTTTGATAGAAAATATTTAATTCATCTAAATTTTCTGCAATGTAGAGACCTATTGACCCCATACCCCATCGAGGTTTTAAAATTAAGGGGAAAGAAATAGTAGTATTATCAAGTGACTGTTTAACGCCTTCCAATGTTAGATGGGTTTTTGGAGTTAAAAGGCTATTTTCTTTAAAAAATAAATAAGATATCCATTTATCATTACAAATATTGATGACTGAGGAATCTGACACGACAAGGGTAATGTCGGCATCTAAGAATTGTTGTTTATGTTTAGATAATATCGGTAGATCTATATCAAACAGCGGTATTATGGCTGAAATTTTATTTGAAAGACAATATTCCAATAAAAATGAAATGTATTCATTACTATATATTTCAGGTGTTAGTGTATATTTATCTGCCTGAGTAACCGAATATGTTAATGAACTATTTGCAGCATGGATTAAACCTTCATTTTTTAACGCAGATTTAAAGTAATTAATTAAGTAAGTTCTTCTTCCTACCGATGTTAGTAAAATATTCATAATATTTATGATGCCATTAAGTTAAGCAAGCCGCCAGTATGCCAAAAAAGTATGTTTTGATTTAGTGTAATTTGTTTAGTTTTTACATGATTTAACATTGCTAAAAAAGCTTTTCCTGAATATGTTGGATCTAATATGATTCCTGACTTTTTAGCTACATATGAAATCATTTCTAATAGTTCGGTTGTGCTTTTCTCATATCCACCACACAGGAAGTTATCATCAAAATTTATAGGTTCCAATAATTCATTTGGGCCAAGGTAGGCTAATAATTCTTCGGCTGATTTAGTTACCGCTACCGTTCCTTTTGCGTTATCGCGAGCGATACTTACTCCTATAACTTTAGTTACAGGGGACAATTCACAAAATCCTACATGTAAGCCCGCTTGTGTCGCTCCTGTACCACTTGCATGGTAGACTTTATCGAATTTTATTGCTGTTTGCTTAGTTAACTCTTTAACTGCATCGTAATATGCAAATGTACCTTCTAGGCAATGGCCCCCTCCCCATAAATAGAAAGGTTTTTCTCCTTCGGCACTAAAGTCGTCCACTGCAGCATCCATAGTAGATGCAACATTTTCCATTGAGCAATAAATGATTTTTGTGCCCAATAATTCTAATATTTTTAGATTACCAGTAGTTGGGTGCATTGGTTTATTAGCATGGATAATGACAGTACACTTTAATCCCAGATTGTTGCACATTATTGCTGTCGATCGAGTATGATTGGACTGTATACCACCAGCAGTGACTACAGCAGTATATTTCTCGTTTATCACTTTTTTTAAAATATACTGTAACTTTCGACCTTTATTGCCACCGCCTGAAATAGGGAAAAGGTCATCTCTTTTAATAAATAAATTGATTCCTAGGAGTTTGGATAGTTTCTCTTCTTTTTGAATTGGAGTGGGTTGAAAGTCAAATTTTTGCATTTGTTTATCCAAATAAATTTATAGAAGTTTAATCAAATAGCAAAGGTAAATTTCATTAACACTTTGCTTTCTTCCTTTTCCTCATGTAGGAAAAATCCATTCTTTTTATAACAACTTGTTGCAATCTTATTATTCTTATTAACTTCCAAAAAGATATTTTTTTTATTTTTTGTTGTTGATATTCTTTTTACCTGTTCGATAAGATCATTCGCTAACCCCAAACCTTTAAACTTTGATTTAACGGCTAATATCGTTATGTAAGAATTTTCGCTATCAAACTCATTGGCATAAAAACTTACAAATGCAATATCTTCGGTATGGTTCACAATAAATAAATTAGTGGCATATTTCGCTAATTTAACTGAATAATCGACGATATTTAGTCTAGTTTTTAATGGCGGTAAGAATTCTTTCTCAACTAAGTTAAGAAATTCTGATATTCGATTTGAGGATGAAGATTTTTCAATCGAGTGCATAAGTTTCCTATATAGCTTTATTTAAAGTGGTAATAGTTTTCTGTATGTCTATTAAAGATAGCTTGTTATGTAGTGGCAAGCATAATACCCGTTTGGAAATATGCTGACTGTTTGAAGTACCAAAATTATCTTGAGCAGAAAAAACACTATCTAAAGATGGCGAAAAATAATGCCTACTTTGAATTTTATTTTCTAATAATTTCTGTGATATATATTCACGCTCTGTTGCATCTTTTAACAATATTGGCATATAAGCACCATTCATATTTGCTTCTGGGTGCCATAGTGGTATTTCTACTAGACCTTTTAAACCTTTACAGTATTCGTCAAATAATTGGGCTCTATGCTCAAGAATATTATCTATATTTTCTAAGTTTACCAACCCTACTGCTGCTTGATATTCATTCAGTTTGGCATTGGTACCAATGCTTTGAATACCTTTACCTGCTTTGATACCAAAGTTAATAAGTTCTTTAGCTTTCTCATAGTCTTCCGCTTGCTTAAATACTATCGCCCCGCCTTCTACCGTGTGGAATACTTTAGTTGCATGAAAACTTAATATGCTGGCATCACCGTAATTAAGTACTGAATTATTCTTTATTTTTATGCCAAAAGCATGAGCGGCATCATAAATAACTTTTTTGTTTTTTGTTTTTGCTATGTTTTCAAAGCTGACTACATCACAAGGGTTGCCATAAACATGGGTAGCAACAATAGTATCGGCAGTACAACCATTGTCAAACGCTGCAGATAAGGCTTCAGGTGAAAGGTTGTAGCTGTCTCTGTCAATATCAGCAAAAGCAAGGTTATTACCTTGCCATAAAAAGGCGCTACTCGTGGCAACAAAACTAAAAGGTGTCGTAATTATTGACTGAGTATTTAATGTTTTTCCTGCAACTTGTAATGCAGAGGTACCGTTATTTACTAAAAGTAAATTTTGGACCCCTAGGTATGCTTCCAGTTTATCCCTAAATTCTTCGTGTATAGGCCCAAAATTGGTGTACCAACCGTTTTTATTTATTTGCTCTAAATAAGGCAACAGTTTTTTAAGATCAGGTTGTACGGGTGAATTTAATGCAATCATATTATCTATTTACCTGTTACTGCAATAAGCTTAATAGGTATTGTCCGTAGCTGTTTTTCATTAAGGGCTTAGCAATGTCTTCAATTTCTTTTTGAGACAACCAACCATTATTAAAGGCAATTTCTTCTAAACATGCAATTTTAAAACCTTGCAAACGCTCTATGGTCTCAACGTATTGAGCAGCTTCTAGCAAGCTATTATAAGTGCCAGTATCAAGCCAAGCAAACCCTCGTCCTAATACCTCTACATGTAATTTTTGTTGTTTTAGGTATTCGTTATTTATACAGGTGATTTCTAGCTCACCACGATGAGAAGGTTTAATGGTTTTTGCTATTTCTATAACGCTGTTATCGTAAAAGTATAAACCTGTTACCGCATAGTTTGATTTTGGGTATGTAGGTTTTTCTTCAATACTTATTGCTTTACGCGTTTTTTTATCAATTTCAACCACACCAAAGCGCTCAGGGTCTTTTACTTGATAGCCAAATACTGTGGCGCCCGATTCTCTCTCAACAGCTTGTTTTAATTTTGGAGTTAATCCCGCACCATAAAAAATATTATCGCCTAATACTAAGCATACATTGTCATTACCTATAAATTCTTCACCAATTATGAATGCTTGGGCTAAACCGTCGGGGGAAGGTTGAATTTTATAAGTTAAATTTATGCCGAATTGCGAACCGTCACCCATTAAGCGTTTGAAACAACTTTGATCATCAGGGGTGGTGATAATAAGGATATCTTTAATACCTGCTAACATAAGTACAGATATAGGATAAAAAATCATCGGTTTGTCATAAATAGGTAAAAGCTGCTTAGATACCCCCTTCGTAATTGGGTATAACCGTGTTCCGCTACCACCTGCAAGAATAATTCCTTTTGTCATTTAATATACCTTTAATTTAATCCAATGCGCTCTCGAGAATAAGAACCGTCTAACACACGCTTCCACCAATCTTGATTTGCTAAATACCATTGTACGGTTTTTTCGATTCCCGTATCAAACGATTCTTTAGGTTTCCAATCTAATTCTCTGGCTATTTTTGTTGCGTCTATCGCATATCTTACATCATGCCCGGGCCTATCAGATACAAAGGTGATTAGATCTTTATAGCATTTAACATTCTTGGGTTTATTCGGCACTAATTTTTCTAAAATTTCACATATTGTGGTTACAACGTCTAAGTTTGTTTTTTCATTATGGCCACCAATGTTATACGTTTCATTGGTTTTGCCTGACGTAGCAACTAAATATAAAGCTCTAGCATGGTCTTCAACGTATAACCAATCTCTAATTTGTTGTCCATCGCCATATACAGGGAGAGGCTTTCCTTCTAAGGCATTTAAAATCACTAATGGAATTAGTTTTTCAGGAAAATGGTAGGGGCCATAATTGTTTGAGCAATTAGTGACTACGGTAGGTAATTTATAAGTACGAGCCCATGCCCTTACTAAGTGGTCACTTGCTGCTTTAGAGGCCGAATAAGGAGAACTAGGATCATAGGGTGTGGTTTCAGTAAAAAAGTCATTTGAATTGTGTAAATCACCATAAACTTCATCCGTAGATATATGATGAAAACGGAAGGTCTCTTTTTTATCTTCCGTTAATGATAAGTAATAGGCTTTTGCGTTATCTAGTAGGGTATATGTACCAACAATATTCGTTTGAATAAATTCACCCGGCCCATCTATAGATCTATCTACGTGGCTTTCTGCCGCTAAATGCATGATCACATTAGGTTGATGCTCGGTCAATATTCGTTCTACATCACTTTTGTTGCAAATATCAACTTGTTCAAAGTGGTAACGGGGGTCTGTTTCTATTTCTGATAATGATTCTAAATTTCCAGCATAGGTTAATTTATCTACATTAATAATAGAATCATTGGTATTCTTAATGATATGCCTAATTAAAGCTGAACCTATAAAGCCAGCGCCGCCCGTGATTAAAATTTTCATATTTTATAACTTTACAAAGATAACGACTTATTCAACACTATACCATTACCATCTATATGAACAATAACAATAATGTTGAAAATAAAAACTCAAAACAATAGATACAAAGAAAAATGAAGAGTAATATTCATTTCTTTAGCACTGCGTTCTGGACTGATTATAGATGAATATATTTAATTCTATGTGCGAAAATTAATATTGTTTTGAAGTCATTATGTTACATGCCTATGTAGATCAATCAAGAATAATTCAAAATTGTTCGAAAACGTCATTCCACAGGTGTTTTAGGCTGACGTCATATGGATGATACCTATTAGAGAATGCAGGAGGCACATTCTCCTGAATCCAAACTAGAAAGCAATGGATCTTCGATAAAAGACTTCGAAGATAACGATATCAATGAGTAAAGTGCATAGGCACGTTATGTTATTAATTATAATTTTTTTGATCGGGCTCACTTGATGCCCTCCTCGCCAAAGGATTGAACAATGCTCTATAGATTTGACATTGATGGTTTAAGGGCCCTCGCTATTCTTGCGATATTAGTTTTTCATATCGACCCTCGCTTTGCCGGGGGCTTCATTGGTGTTGATATTTTTTTTGTTATCTCTGGTTTTTTAATTACCGGTATTATTTGGCGAGATTTAGAAAACAATATTTTTTCATTTCAGCTTTTTTATTTAAAACGAATAAGAAGGTTGTTTCCAGCGCTTTTTGTTATGCTTTTGCTTTCATTCCTATACGTTTTATTTTTTGGGTTAAATACCGAAATTGAAATGTTTGGAAAAAGCATGCTGTCTTCTCTTTATTATGCTTCAAATATTTTTTTCTACAGTCAAAGTGGTTACTTTGACAGCTCTCTTGAATTAAACCCACTACTACATACATGGTCGTTATCAGTTGAAGAGCAGTTTTATTTAATTTTTCCTTTAACGCTTTATTTTATTTACAAACAAAAAAATAGAGTGGGCCATTATCTCATTGGCTTTTTACTACTTTCATTTCTATTAAGTGAAATGTTAATTAGTATTGACAGCTCTGCTGCTTTTTTTCTATCACCTTCTCGGTTTTGGCAGTTTTTAGTCGGCTCTCTTATTGCTATATATATAAATAAAATCAATTTAACAAAGCATCAAAGTGAACTAATCGCTGTATTCGGCTTTTCTTTAATCACAATCGCTTTGTTCCTTTTTTCTGAACATACACCTTTTCCTGGTTTGTATGCCGCTATCCCAACCTTAGGTACGGCATTACTTATTATTGCGGGTGTTAACCAAAAAACCGTTTCTTATAAAATACTCTCTTCACGACTTTCCAAATTTTTTGGCAATATTTCTTATTCTCTTTATTTATGGCATTGGCCGATTATTGTTTTTTATAAAATCACAATAAGCCCTACTTTTGACCGCTATGATAAAATAGCAATTTTTTTATTATCTATACTCACTGGCTATATTAGCTGGCGCTATATTGAAAAGAATAGCGCAAAAATATCCATTACTAGTGCCCGAACTAAGTTAGTTATTTTTTCAAGTGCTTCAATAATAATTCTATCTATTTTGGGGATAACAGCGTTTAACAGTAAATTTTTTAATTCAAACGACAAACAATTCTTTGAAGACTTTTTAACCTATAAAATGCAAGCTCGCACAGGAAAGTGCTTTTTGACTTCTAGCGCGAATGACGTAAAGTTTTTTGATGAAGGCTTATGTATTAATCAACAGAAGGGAAAAAAAGTATTACTCATAGGTGATAGTCATGCAGCTCATTATTATCAAGCATTGCAAAACGACTTCTCACAAATACAACTATCTCAAGTAACTTCTTCAGGTTGCCGCCCCCTTTTAAATTATTCAGGCAAGGAATACTGTAACCAATTAATGAAGCGTTTGTTTGACAACTATATAGATAAATATGAATTTGACTTAATTCTTATTTCTGGTCGCTGGCTAAAGAACGATGAAAAATCATTGCATGACACATTACGCTTTCTTAAGAAAAAAAATAAAAACATAATATTGTTAGGCCCTGTTATTGAATATAACCAGCCATTACCTGCCTTATTAGCTCGATTTGGCGATTTTGAAAACCAAAATACCACCATGCCAATACTAGAGGCACAAGAGTGGGCTAAAATTAGTACTATAGACAATATTATAGAAAGAGTAGCGCTAGTTACTCAAGTGCCATACGTTTCAATTTTAAAAACCGTATGCCCACAAAAAACATGTGCGCTTACTACGTTAAACGGTGAGCCTTTACAATTTGATGGTAGTCATTTTACAACAGAAGGCGCATCTTTAGTGCTTAACCATATTTTTGATGAAGCGTTGAATATTAAACATCTTAATACTGAAATTAATGAATAAGTTATGTTAGCATTAACCCATAAAGTTTATTGGCTATGTAGTTTACTCAAGAGTTAATTAATACCGTCATCTTCGAGATGTTTTGTCGAAGAACCATTGTCTTTTACCTTGGATTCCAGCCTAAAACACAACTGGAATGACGTTCTCTGTCAATTGCGAACCTTTCCTGGTTGATTCTACAGTGGCATACGAAGTTAAAATAGTTTTTATTTTTAGCTGCTTTACGTCATATACATTATAAAAAGAAGCTTATGCGAAACACCAATATACTGTTAAATTTTGCAACACTAATTGCAATTGTTTTTGGTTTTATAACTGCCGATGTTTGGCTACTTATGCTGTTAAAGGGGAGTTTTAACACCTTTGTTGCAACAAGTTATATACCTATTGTTTTTGCAGGTTTATTTCTTACTTACTACTTTAAAAATTCATCATCTAAATTTGTAATAACGAGTAGCACATACCCATTTTTTTCAAGTCAATCATTTAGTAAGCCCATATCTATTACTGGCATCGTCTCATTACTGATTTCTTTAGCATTAGTAGCCTTAGGTATAGACGAATATTTTATCTTTCCATGGTTATTCTTTGCCTGTGGCATTATATGCTTGTATTTTGGCTTAAAGCCTAGTGAATATTCAGATGATTTTTCTGTTACCTATGCAATAATATCGCCAAAAGAAATTATTCAACTATGCACCTTAGGACTTTTCCTTGTTATTTGTTATTTGTTTAGTGTAAAAAATAATGCCGATGACACCCATTTTGTATCTTATATTGTCAGTTTATTACAACACCCAAATATCGAGATGTTCAGTGTAGATGCCATTTTTAATCAAGGTAAAGATAATTTAATATTTGCACTAAATTATGGTCAATCGTGGGAAGCGTTAGCAGGTTTACTAAGTGTATTATTTGAGGTTGACCATTTAACTATTTACTATTTTTATTTACCTTGCTTATTCTTATTTATTTCGCCTATTCCTTTATTTTATTTTACAAAAATTTACTTCCCTAAACACGCTTTTATTAGCGTTGTATTCGCGTTTACAATGCTCATCGCGTGGTCAAGTTATAATCATTTACACGGTTCTTTTTTTATTCCACGTTTTTACCAAGGTAAGGCAATATTACTGACTTTTTTATTACCTATGTT
>MAAC01010996.1_pt2 | contig 11084 bp, 10 predicted proteins | sample 1115981 | NCBI WGS metagenome assembly MAAC01 (sample SAMN04961126, study PRJNA320927) | seawater metagenome | isolation source: sample BD02T64 sea water enriched with oil for 64 days | place: USA:Gulf of Mexico | collected 2013-07-27 | reverse complement strand
CTACTCAATCAGCCGCGGATATCATACTTGTCGGAGATCGTCTTTTACCCGCACTTGAGGCATTAGCCATAGCAAAGAAAGCGCGGAAACTGATTAAGCAAAATCTGACGTTCTCATTGATATATAATGTTATAGCTTTGCCAATTGCACTCTTTGGCGGTTTGACACCCATGATCGCAGCTATTTTGATGTCGTCTTCCTCGTTGATTGTAATGTTAAATGCATTACGTTTAGGAAAATAACATGGGACGTTTAGGAAAATAACATGGGTTCGCTTTTGTACCTCATCCCGATTTCATTGTTTCTAGGCTTCATCGCTCTGGTCGCATTTATTTACACTGTCAGATCAGGGCAATACGATGATATTGAAAAAGAAAAATATCGGATTTTTTCTGAAGAGGATCTAAACAAAGACCAGTAGATTACAAAATCTACATGCTGAATATCGCCTCGATGACAAGCCTTCGGTGGCGGCCTCTCATCTGTCGATTGAACGAGTCAAAATTTGAATCATAAATATTGATGTCTCATTCGCCCGGTTGTGATGCGCGTGAGCTTTGAAATTGCCTTATCCCTGATTGTTTCCACCGTCGCCTTACTCTTTGATCATCCAGATAAGATTTCTCTCGCCAGTGCTTTTCGCAATCTGGGCATTACTACTTTAGGTAATGTTTTTGCCGGATCGGTAATCATGGGCATGGGGTATTAGCTTAGTGCCACTCGGCCAAAGGTACAAAAGTTACAGACTAAGGATGAAACAGTTCCAAACCGTGTCAGTCAATATCTTTAAGATACATGGCTAGCGTTGCTATTTTCAACTAAGGCGAAGAAAGTACCTTCAACTACAAAGCATTCCCCTTGTGAAATTATTCCGTGCAATCAAAACACCCAATAGTTGAATTTTTATTGAAATAATTTACGGTTAACACATTTTTACGAAATCTTCTGCTATTTTGGCATGTAAAATCACAGGTCCAAGTGCCACCATAGATATATAGAATTTCATGCATTTATTGTAACATTATAGCTGAGTTCCAATGAACCAAATTGCACAAGACACAATAAATCAAGCCTCCCTTTCTGACAACGAAGTCCCGTTCTCTTTTGACGAACTGTTTTTTTCACGAACAGATAACAGGGGAATTATTCTAGCTGGTAACAGTGTTTTTCAACGCGTGAGTATTTATTCATGGGACGAAATACTTAATAAGCCACATAAACTTATACGACACCCGGATATGCCCAAAGCCGTTTTTTGGTTACTTTGGGACACGATTAAAAGTGGTCATCCCGTCGGTGCATACGTAAAGAACAGAGCTAAAAACGGACGATACTATTGGGTATTTGCGATCGTTACACCAATTGAAGGTGGCTTTCTTTCGGTTCGTCTCAAGCCCAGCAGCACTTTGTTTAAAACGGTTAAAAATGAATATGTTGCGCTTCGAAAAATGGAACGACAAGATAATCTGAAGCCGGATAAAAGTGCTGCTATTCTTTTGTCACGGTTGAAAGAATTGGGATATCGCGACTATAACGCTTTCATGGCATCGGCCCTAAGTCAGGAAATCACCGCAAGAGACAAGCGCCTTAAAAAGAATGAAGATGCTTCTCTCTCTAACTTTAATAACCTGGTCGTGTCTGCGCAATATTTACTCGATCATACAGAAGACGTTTCCAGGTCATACGAGGGACATAGGCACGTACCACTGAATTTAAGAGTACACGCCGCACAGTTAGGCGAAGCAGGAGCTGCAATCGGGGTTATCTCAAGCAATTACACTTTGATATCAGAAGAACTTCAGGAAAAGATGAAGCGTTTCATAGAATCAGGAACTCACGTTTCGGAGACAATTGATACAGGCCTGTTTCTGGCAGCCACAGCCAGAATACAAAGAGAAGTTGTTGGCGTATTTCAGCTGGAAACACCTAACGAAGGGGCATCTCTTGAAAAAGAAATGACGAGCTTAGAACAGCAGCAACAAGCATACTCTATAAAAGCAGCAAAAGGATTGAAGGCCATTTCACTCCAGGTTGCGCAATTCAAAGACGCCTGTCTGGAAATGCAAAAATTAACAGCAAGCCTGGAGGTTACAAGGGTGATGGGTAAGATACAGTGCGCTTCCCTTGATGCATCACACACAAGCCTGCCGAACCTGATCAACGACCTGGGCCAATTTCAAGAAGCGATTTCCAACGGACTGAGGTTAATTAATCAAGCAAACAAAGCCATAGAACGTAATATAGATCATTTACTGGAATTATCCTGAACACAACCACAATTACAGCGATAATAATTGCTGCCGTAAAAGTGTGAGCACATCAACCAAAACCAGCATATGCCCCTGTTCCTGCGCAACGAACCTCATGATGACAGCCCGTAGCTCTTTATCTGAAAGTTTGACCAATCCGTTTAGATGCTGTCAATTTAACTTTAAAGAGAAATTTCGCGCCTTTTGAAAATATTATTTATCCGGAAACGTTACAAAGCCATGGCAATTATTTTTTTTAAATCAATAATATTCGTTCTATTTTCAGCCTTGATGATAACGGCCTGTGGCAATCAAAATATGGCTGGGGACGATTCTAAATATAGCGACGAAACATTACTCACCCGGGTTGCAAGTAATTATGATGGCATTATTGAACTTGAGCCCTCTCACGGTGATCTCGTCAAACTTTCAAGTTCCGAATTTGTGATTCAAACGATTGGAGAAACACAATCTTCCATAGAAGTGAATGACTATTACAATCTCAATGTCCGCCGCCATGCCAATGGTGGTGGTGATCCCTTTAGCATAACCAAAATCACCAGGATCAAGGTTTCAAACGTCGTGCTAAGCCCCACCGCATACTATGCATATGCAGGGGCATTTGTTCTGGCAGAAGCAAAGGGCTGTGCGTTACAGGAATTCCCGGCGTCTTGTGTTAATGACCTCGCCCTCGATCCAGAGTTTAACATTGAACAGCTTCATGACCTGACACACATTGAACCGCGAAGTGTGGGATATTGTTCGGCCAAAACCATGGACATAATCTGGACAGATATTGAAGCCGAGCCAAAAATCCCGCATTTAATCAGCTGTATCGAAAGCCTCGCCGAGGAAGAGGTTGCCATTGAGTTTTCACTTCCCCAAACGGGCGATAAAAAATTATTACTTCGAAAAGTATATGCCCAAACATGGATCAGGTAGAAATTCGCATATTTAACCAAGAGCAAAAATTGATCAAAAGTACAATTGCCAAAACCCCCTCTGATTTGTGCTTTGCGTATGACATGTTCTCGGGCATTCGAAGCTTTGACATGACGGCGCAATTTACAGACCTGATCGACCAAAAGAGCATTGAAAATCAGCAAAATTACGCGCTATTTTGCACCTATGTTAAATTCGGTGAGGCGATACAAGAACGCGCTGACTTTACTGTAAAGATGATGCGCCTGCCCTTGTAAAAAAATTCTTCCTCTCAATCAGGATAAATAAATTTCGGCAACCATTTTACACGTCAAAATTAAAACAAAACAATAAGCCTAAACTGAAAACCTTTTAAAGAATAGGCCAATGCCAGTATTCAGGGCGGCAAACAACGTATTGATATCCAGACATTATTACTATTAAATCGCGTGGTAGCAGATTTCCAATGTTTATACCCACACATCCTTTATCTGGTGGAACTATAGATTCTGGAGGTTTTATAGGAATACATTTTTAAATGGGAATATTCAGGAAAGTGTTATGATAAAATTCTTCCAAGCCTCCTTCACTGTTTTTCTATTACTTGGAATGATGGCACCTCTACAAGCAGACGAAGCCACCGATCAAGCAGAGATCACGAAACTAATCAAGGCATGCGATGCCAATGATGCTAAAAGCTGCAAAGATCTCGGAATTGCTTACAAATATGGAAAGAATGTCTCTCCTGACGACGTGAAAGCAGACGCATATTATAAGCGTGCCGTCGGCCTTTATGAAAAAGCCTGCGATATCGGCTCTTTTGAAGGATGCGCCAGATTGGGCACGGCTTTTCTAACGGGCCAGAGCGTTGATAAAAACGTGCCTAAAGCGGAGGAGTTATTAAACTTTTCCTGTGATGGCGGATATGGCATAGCCTGCTCTATACTTGGAAGAATGTATTACAACGGACTTGGTGTTGAACAAAACATCCCTACTGCTCTTACCAAACACAAGCAAGGCTGCGAAGAGTATAAGAATCGCACGTCATGCTTATTTTTAGGAAAGATTTACGAACGGGGTAGAGGTGTGGATAAGGATATTAGAGTCGCTGTTTCCTATTACAAAACCTCTTGTTCTCAAGGGGACAAATATAGCTGCAACAAAGTCAAAGATTTGGAATATAATTATAATTTAAATTAATCGAGTCCCAAGACTAATACTCACAGATCTTTATGAGCGCGAAATTCAGGATACAAAATGCTTCGACTTGCCGGAACCATGATCCCCTTAGCCCTTCTATTTAGTATTGGTGTCAACCAATCAACGCTGGCTGCAGGATCAGATTGCGATAACGGTGATATGGACAGCTGTGCTTTTTTAGGAAAAGCATATGAAAGAGGCTGGAACGTTGAACCGGACATCGACAAAGCGGTTGAACTCTACAACAAGGCGTGTGACGGCGGAAGTGCCGAAGGGTGTTATGGTCTGGCAAGTATGTATCAAGGAGGCCTTGGCGTAGAGCAAAGCATGGAGGAAGCCGCCTATTTCTATCGAAAATCCTGTGACGGTGGTGCCACCAATTCCTGTAATGCTCTTGCCAATTTATATTTAAAAGGCAATGGGGTCGTTCAGGATATAGAGCGCGGAATCAACCTTTTTCAGCAAACCTGTGAAGGTGGAGACAAATCGAGCTGCTTCGTTCTTGGGTTTCTTTATGATAAGGGGCGGGATGTCGATCAGGATACGACAACAGCGACAAAATATTACACAAAGGCTTGCAGCCTTGGTGACAACAATAGCTGCCAACTCCTTGATAAAACGAATAATTAACCTGAAAAATATCACCTACTGGGTTCCATCTAACGGGCTTGCCACCTCTACAATATCTTCGGTTTCCATTTCGATATACCGAATAACTTCTTTAACTTTGGCGTAACTATCCGGCTTCTCAAAACGGCAGGATTGTCTTACCCAACGCCAGTAAGTGGGAATATTGGTATAAAGCGAAAGGATAATTTCTCTTTCCCTTGGACTTAGGGAATCGCCTTCACTTATCTGATGCCAGCCACTGGTCTGCAGTACTTTACGGGCTGAATTTGTTTTCTCTATCGCAACAGACAAACGACCCTGATCGCAAACCCTAAACTGCGTTTCAACCTCTTTCAAATTTACCGCAAAATCTTCAAAAGGAGGCAAGGCAAGTATATCTGGGTGGAGGTCCAGGGCAATATATCCAACGCCGTTAATGTTAACTTCGCCAAGACGCATATTCTGCCCCAAGATCAGTGTTTCAGCATATCCATCCCTTTGCAGAGATATAAACGCATCCTCATAAACCATCCCACTAACGGGTAAGCGCATTTCCACCTTTTCAGTGACAATTCCATCAAGGAAAAAAGCGCCCAAAGCATCACTGCTTATAACAGGATTATTCCAATAAATCAGAGAGTGTGGAGACTTCCTGCTTCCAGATGAAGAAAAAGCTATCTTCTCTTGAATTCGGGCATGTTTAATTTCCACCCCCTCAATTGGTTTGAGACTTTCTGCATCGATGATCGCTCCCGCCCAATCAGGCACCTCTTGAATGCGAGAGTTAACAGGGGTACAGGCCGATAATGCGACCAAACAGATGATATACTGGAAAAAAGTAAAGCTGCTTGATTTTTGTATGCTGGGAAATATTTGCAACATCCGTCTCTTGTAAATAGGCACTATTGTTTAATAGAAAAATCGGCATACTGAGGAAATTTATAAAGTAAATTCAATTGCTCAAACTCAACAAAGCACACCAAGCCTTGGCTTATCCCAATATCACAACGTCGGATATTAAGGAACAGAATTTCTATTACGGAGGATAATGGTTATTTCACTATAACAAACTTCAAAGGCAGAACGCTAAATATCCCCCCAGATATTATCTGCGTTCATCTTGGCCACGGCCATTACCTGGCCGTTTCACGATCTGTACTTACCCCGATACCCGCAGAAGCCCCTGTGTTAACAGAAGCAAGTTTCGTAATGTATAACTCTACTCCACCAAACTGATCTCTCACGATTACCATACTTCACCAAACTATCGCGTCCGAGATTTTGCTTAGCCTTACATTACAGCAAAAACGCTGCAGGTATTACAATCGATCAGGAAAAGATCCTGTCGTTATTCGGTTGTCACGTTGGCTAGATCCCCCAAAAGGAAGTGCCTTTGAAATTTTTGAAATCAGAACCCTTAAGAATTAGGCTCGTACCACACGCCCGACTACCACACTTATTCGACCCAACACACTTGTAACCACCAAACTCTAAGGTCGTAAAAAATCGAAACGATTTAATCCAATTTCACATCCTGTCTCCACACCCGGAAGTTTGCTCATCGGTACCGAACTTAACATAGATGAACTGCTTTAATTAAAACCACTCGATACCCAAAAGCATATAATTAGCACTTGATTCTGGGGTCCCCGGGAGACCGGATGAATGAAAATTACGAGGGTTTTCTTAAAAAGTCATTAACAAAATAAACGTATTTGGTGTGTGAAAATATAACCCCCTATCCAATTTGGTTAATTCCGATTAAATTAGTCAAGTTTATACAGCATATAATTCAAGGAGATAGAGCAACCCGAACCAAATTTTCTCTCCAATTATCCGTGAGAAAAAAATTAAAGTAGTCGCGAAATTCTGCCCCTGCCTCCCAGAAGCAGTCCGGACTATTATCCATAATTCTTGATACGAGAGGTCTTGCCGAGACCGGGGTTGAAGCTGTTACTCGGATCAATGGATTTATAAAAATCGACAAGATCAGGCTTGGCCTTATAGACATGGCCGACGTTATGTTCGGCCGGATATTCGGCCCCTCGCCTGTCGAGGATCGCCAGCATGTCTTGTTTTAGCCTGGCGACATCAACGCCCTTTTTCACGATGTAATCCTGATGCAATACGTGACACATAAAATGACCGTAATAGAGCCGATGCACCAGTTTATCTTCAATCTCTGGCGGGAGTTTTTCAAACCAGCTGTGATCATTGCGCCTTAGTGCGATATCAAGAGCCAGGATATCTTCAACCTCCCCTGTGTGTACGGCCTGATAACGAATGGCCGCTCCGGCAGCAACAAACCTATGCAGCCCGGCGACTTTCCCTTCATCCGCTGTGCAGGCGAAGAAGTTCCCGCCCCGATTGGCAAAGAATTTTTCAAGAAAAACTTTAGCCTCTGCTACGCCCTGATCCCGCATCTTCAGGATCAAGTGGTGTTCGTACTTGCCGCGAAAGTCTTGCATACGTTTGGGCAGAATATTAGGCCATACCCGCCCAACCAGTTGCATAAAACGATCAGTAAGATTTTCGGGCAGGAAAGCAAATTTATTCAAACGCGCATCAATCGCTCCCTTGAGGGCAAAAAAGCGTGGCAAAAGTGCGGTGCCGAAATACTTGATCATCATCAGGGTATCTTTGCCGTAACGCGCAGAAATATCATAAATTTCCTGATGCATATATTCGGCAGATACCGGTAGGTTCTCAAAGTTCTCGAGGATATGACGCCTGAGGTCGGTCAGTTCATCCGGATCATTGGTACCAATATAAAAGGTTTGCTCTCTGTCATGGCGGGGATAAGTATCCAGACGCACGGCAAAAACCGCGAGCTTCCCGGCGCAACCACTTGCCTCGTAAAGCCGACGCTTGTCCGCATTAAAGCGCGCCGGGCTATCCGCATCCACGTCGCGCACACGCTCGTGGTATTCACTGTCCGACGCCTTGCTGTTACTTTGCCAAACATCGTCAGGGCTGTAATTTCCCAGTTCAAGATTACGCAGAATTTCTTCAGGCTTTTCGCCCAACTTAACGCCGAGATGATTAACCAGTTCAAGTTTGCCCTCCCCCGTAATCCGGGCAAAGAGCGAAAGCTCTGAATAAGACGGTCCGCGCTCAACCAACGATCCGCCAGAGTTATTGCAGACCCCGCCGACAATCGACGCCCCGATGCACGAAGACCCGATGACAGAATGCGGTAGGCGTTTAAGGGGAGCCAACAGCTTTTCAAGATCAAACAGGGTCGACCCCGGAAAGCTGATCACCTGTTTGCCCTCGTCCAAAAGCTGGATCTGTTTCATGCGGTTGGTGTTGATCAGCACCACATCACGATCATAGCGCCCCTTGGGGGTAGACCCCTCGGTCAGTCCCGTGTTTGCCGCCTGCATAATGACGATCTTGTCTGCCAAAACACAAGCCTGCAGCACGCGCCATTGTTCCAGCAAAGTCCCCGGTCGGACCACAGCAATGGCCTCGCCTTCCCCTGAACGGAACCCTTTGCGAAAACGTTCGGTCTTTTTCGGATCGGTCAGCACGTAACGCCGACCGACAATGGTTCGAAAGCTATGGATAAGATCAGAATTTACCATGTACCTGCCCTTAATAAGCCACGGACGGCAGCCAGGTTGCCAATTCTGGTAAGAGGAATACCAGGGCCAGTCCCGTGAGCTGTAACAAGACGAAAGGAATGATACCACGGTAGATGTCCCCAAGCTTAATTTCTGGCGGGCAAACCCCTTTGAGGTAAAACAGCGCAAAGCCAACCGGCGGGGTCAGGAAAGACGTCTGCAATGTCACCGCAACCAGAATGACAAACCAAATCAGCGCAGGCTCATCGACCACATCAAAACCTGGAATATCCAGCCCGAGGCCGTTCACAATCGGCCGCATCAAGGGCAGGACAATCAAGGTGATTTCAATCCAGTCCAGAACAAAACCGAGCAGGAAGACGACAAAGAGAATGAAACCGATGGTCCCATAAGCACCATAACCGGTAGAGGCAACCATGTTTTCGATCAGCTCATCGCCGCCGAGTTCTCGCAGAACATAAGAAAACACGGTAGCCCCTAAGAATATTGCAAAGATATAAGCCGTGGTATTGAAAGTGGATTTCAACACGTTCATCAGCTTTCGCAGGGTGAGTTTCCGATAGCCCAAGGCGAGTAAGGTCGCGCCCAAGGCACCCACGCCTGATGCCTCTGTCGGCGTGGTGATCCCGACAAAGATCGAACCGAGCACCGTCAGGATTAAACCAAAGGTTGGCAACACAGCGACCAACACCCCCCTTACCGCCCCCCAATCCGGTGCAACAGCACCGTCGGGCACCGGAGCAACGTCGCGTTTCATATAAGAGACGACAAATATATAGAGCAGATAAAGCCCACCGATAATGACGCCCGGGAATACCGCCGCCATAAAGAGGTCGCCAACCGACAACGCCATCTGGTCCGCCATAATCACCAGCATGATAGACGGCGGAATCAAGATCCCCAACGTGCCCGAAGCGGCAACCACTCCGGTCGCTAAAGGTTTGGAATAGCGTTGCTGCATCATCGATGGCAGCGACATCACCCCGAGTAAAACTACAGAAGCCCCAATAATACCGGTAGAGGCCGCAAGGATAATCCCGATCAGGGTTACGGTAATGGCAAGCCCACCACGCACGGTACCAAAGAGTTTCTGCATCGATGTCATCAGGCGCTCGGCCACACCACTTTCATCGAGCATGAGCCCCATAAAAATAAACATCGGCAAAGCCACTAACACCGGATTGGACATGGTGGCATAAACCCGGTTGATGGTCGCCCCGAGGGTCAGATAATCGAGCCCGGTAAGCGTGCCTTCCAGCCCCGTCCAGAGCATGAGATCATTATCAAAGAGGTAGGCCAGACCACAAAATCCGACACCAACACCCGCAAGCACCCAAGCGACGGGGTAGCCCGTAAAGAGCAAGGCAATAAAGCCAATGAACATGGTGATGACGAGCTTCTCTTCCGTACTCTCGACCAGAAAAGAAAGCCCAAATGCTACAAGGGTAAAACAACCAAGCGCGATAAAGACCAGCCGAAGCCCCGCCCCCTCGTTTTCACCGGCCCTGGTATTGGCACTGGCCATAAAGAGCGCATTGATGTCATGAATAAAGCGCGCCAGAGCCGCTAACCCGAGCAGGATAAAACTTAAAGGGATAACTGCTTTTAACGCCCAACGCGCCGGAAGGCCCGTGGGGCTGTTCGAGTGCTCGTTTACCCGCCAGCTTTCATAAAAATAGTCATACCCCTGATCGACCATGAGAAATATAAAAGGGCAGAGCAAAACAAGAATACCGATAATCTCGATCAAGCGTTGGGACCGCCTGCTCAATTTCATATGCAGGAGGTCAACCCGGACATGGCTGTCACTTACAAGCGCATAAGAAATGCCCACCATAGTGACAAGGCCATAAAAATGCCATTGGATCTCGTCAAGTTTGGGATAATTCTGGTTGAACAGATAACGCATGCCGACCTGAAACGCGATCGCCAGGACCAAGAGAACGTTAACCCACATCACCAAATGGCCCGTCGTTCTCACAAATCGATCCAACCCAACGGCAAAGGCCTGTTTGTCGGTATCTTCGTGCTCTAGTAGCGCCTCAAAGGTTTCTACAGGATCTGACGTATCATAACTGTTGCTGGACATGAAATCTGCCTCGTTTAACTCGCCTTGCGCAATAGCTCCCCCGGGAGAAGGGTGGAGCCTTGGAATTAGCAAAGAGGACGTCTGGATAGCGAATTAGCTCACCCAGCCGTCCTCGATTTCAGAGTTAAAGACCCCAGATGTTTCTAAAGGGGCCTTTAAAACATCACTGCTTATTTACGGGGCAGGAAGGCGTTCTTCTTCCAAACCGCATAGCCTTCGCGGAAGGAGGTCAAATCAGCCAAGACCTTGCCAAAGAAGGCATCTTTGTCTGCTTCTTCTTTGGCAACTTCATCCCAGGTGTTGCGGAAAGTCGCCAACATTTCAGGAGACCACTGCTTTATGATCACGCCGTTGTTTTCGATGTTGTCGATCAAAGCTGTGTGCTGAATGGCTTCGCCCTCGGCAAAACTATCGGCCATGGATGCCTTA
>MAAC01008031.1_pt1 | contig 11091 bp, 8 predicted proteins | sample 1115981 | NCBI WGS metagenome assembly MAAC01 (sample SAMN04961126, study PRJNA320927) | seawater metagenome | isolation source: sample BD02T64 sea water enriched with oil for 64 days | place: USA:Gulf of Mexico | collected 2013-07-27 | reverse complement strand
AGTCTAGAAATATTATTATCAAAACTCAAAGTTGCCTCGTAATTGTATTCCTCCCTGATACCAGCCTTAACTCTTCAATAAAATAAAGTTTTTCATTCACGTCATTGTGCATCAAATCAAAAATACTAAGGCAATGTTCTTACCATCGAAGGTTAGATTGAAAAGCTGTGATGGCATTTTGAACTAAGATGCAACCCAATATTTTCAACATATTTAAATTAAATAGATCTTTAAGGCCTAGTTAAGTTTCATCATTGATACTCGCTTTAAGAAATTTGAATTAATGAAAAGGGTAAGTATGGATCAACTATTCATAACATTAGAAAAGCGTGCATTGCAGTTTCCTGAACAAGATGCATTAATTTCAAGTGATGGAAAAAGGCAAACCATCTTTTCTAATCAACAGTTACTTGATGATATTACTAGGGTAGGGGCCTTTTTTGAAAAAGAACACCTTCAGTGCATCGCCCTTTATATGGATAACTGCGCACAGTGGATTATTTGTGATTTAGCCGCGGCAAAATTGGACATTACTGTAGTACCTATTCCTTTGTTTTTTACTCCTTCACAAGTTGATCATTTAGTCACTTCAACAGGTGTTGAGGCCATTATCACTCAGTCGTTGATATCAGCACTTTTAACAAGTAATGCATTATTGAATATTGAAAACGCGAACATTATTTTACCTATTGATAATGCCTTAATGCTCAGGGTCGTAACGGAAAAAACCGTTAATTTAGCTAATAGTATTAAAATAACCTATACCTCTGGAACAACGGGCGAGCCAAAAGGTGTGTGCCTTTCAGCTGAAAATATTGGCACGGTATGTTGGGGCATCGAACAAACGATGAATACAATGGTAACTACCAGTCACTTATGTGTTTTGCCCTTAGCAATATTGCTAGAAAATGTCGGTGGCGTTTATGCGTGTTTAATGCAAGGGGGCGTGGTTATCACTGAACCACTGACTGCTTTGGGTTTTTTGTCTAATGCGGAATTTGATATCAAGCAATTACTTGGAAAAATAGAGCAATATCAAGTTGGCAGCATTATTTTATTACCGCAAATGTTAAAGCTTTTAGTGCATGGGGTTAATGCCAAAGTATTACAACAATGTTCAAGTTTGCATCTTATTGGTGTAGGCGGTGGTAAATCGTCTGTGGCTATTTTAGAGCAAGCTAATGCTTTAGGTTTACCAGTATGTGAAGGTTATGGCTTATCAGAATGTGGTTCGGTCGTATGCTCAAATTTTCCTTCGCAAGAAAAAGTTGGCAGTGTCGGCAAGGCGCTGCCACATGTGAATGTTGAAATTAGTGACGAGGGTGAAATCGTCATTAAAGGGCAAGCGATGCTCGGTTATTTGGGTGAGTTGGATCAGTCTCTAACCGATATTCATACCGGAGATTTAGGTTACATTGATGAAGAGGGTTATATCTTTGTTTCTGGCAGAAAAAATAACAAAATCGTTAGTAGTTTTGGTCGCAATATTTCCCCTGAGTGGGTTGAAGCCAGTTTATCTTCTTCATCTGTGATTGCTCAAGTCGCTGTTTTTGGTGAAGCTCAGCCCTCGTTATCCGCTGTTATTGTTTCACCCATTGATGATATTAAGGTGATCGATAAAGCGATTGAAGCCTGTAATAAACACTTACCTGATTATGCACAAATACGCCATTGGATCAGTGCCAAGCATGCTTTTACGTCGAGCAATGATCTGCTGACAAAAAGTGGTGGTTTAAAAAGGCGAAATATCGAACAAGTTTACCAACAACAACTTGATGCTCTTTATGCCTGAATCTCAGGGTTTCATCAATACTTAGTGCGGAGTCGATATGGATAATATCATTATATCAACACAGAAAAATGACTTAACGGATACTCAAATAGTGGACATAGCGAAACAACATTTAGCCATTAATGGTTGGGTGCTTTTGCGAGGCTTTGATAGCAATTTAACTAAATTTAGTGGTTTGTTACAACAGTTCTGTCAGCACCTCACTTTTGATCCAGCACGAGAATTCGCCGATAAGTCGAGTCAAAAAGTGAATGCAGGCAAAGAATCGGTTGGTTTGCATATTGAAAATGGCAATACCCCTTTCCCACCTGAATATGTCGGTTTTTATTGTGCTAAAAGCGCCAAGTCTGGTTCGCAGACCACGGTCTGTGATGGCCGAACGTTATTTAAAAACATGCCAGATGAGTTGCAAAATAAATGGCGGCAAAGGGTCACAGTGGCTAGGCGACTACCTGCGCATCTATGGCAAAAATATGTCGCTGCTCAACATCCAAACGTCAGCTGTATCAGTGAAGTGAAAGAAAAGCATTTAAAGGATTTTATCGCGATAAACCCAAATCAGCGTGGTTCAATAACTGCTGATGGTAGCTTAGATTATGAATTAGATATTCAGCCTTGTTTATTGAACCAAAGAGAACAGCAGTCAGATGAAATGGCATTTGCCAATGCAGTTCTAGGTCCCTCATTTAATTACCAAAAACCGACTTATACTTTTGCTGATGGTGAAAAAGTCAGTGACTTGATAATCAAACAAACGGCTGATTTGGCAGAAAAATATACTCATGAAATTTGTTGGCAAGATGGCGATGTCGTGCTTATTGACAATAAACGTGTATTGCATGGACGTAGAGCGATTCAAGGAGAACTTGCTGATCGGCAGTTATATATTGCCATGGGCTCATAATATCAAAACTGTTGCTAATTAGACTTTAGCCAAACGAATTTCCATAAATATCATTATTTAGAGGTTATCCACATGAAAAATCACTCATCTACAACTATGAGCAAGTGCAATGTTTTATTGACCGGCGCTACTGGCGGCATGGGTAAAGCTTTTAGCCAGTTACTCTTCAGTAAAGGGGCTAATCTCGTTTTAATAGGACGCGATAGCCATAAGCTGCAACAACGAAAAACCGAACTTTTATCATCAAACCCGAGTGCTAGTAATAGGGTTGAAGTATTTGCTGTAGACTTACTTGTAGCAGAGCAACGTGCCTATTTAATTAAACAATTAGCGACACTTTCATTCGAAATAAATTTACTCATTAACAATGCCGGTATCAATCAACTTTCTTTATTTGAACAGACAACGGATAGTGAAATAAATCGTATTATTTCAACCAATACCATAGCGCCTATTCAACTAACTCAAGCATTGTTACCTCTTTTGTTAAAACAACCATCGGCACAAATAATCAATATTGGTTCAACGTTTGGTAGCATTGGTTTTCCGGGGTATTCAGCATATTGCGCAAGCAAGTTTGCCTTACGAGGTTTTAGTCAAACTTTGTCAAGAGAACTAGCCGATACTCACATTACTGTAAAATATCTATCACCTCGAGCCACTAAAACAAACTTGATCAGTGAGAAAATCAAACAATTAAATACCGCCCTCAAAACTGATACAGATTCACCTGAACTTGTTGCTAAAGAATTATTGATGCTTATTGAACAAAATAATACCGAACGCTTTATCGGTTGGCCGGAAAAGTTTTTTGTGTGCCTTAATGCATTATTTCCTGCGGTGGTGGGTAAATCAATCATCAAGCAATTACCCATCATTAAAAAGTTTGCTAGTGGAGCAATATAGAACCCCATCATCTGCAAAGGCAGTCTTTAATTGGTTAAGAGTAAAGCTACTGCCTTTGAATATTCCTCTCGATTGAAAAAATACTTTTCACAATGACTATTTTCCCGTAAATGGTTGTTACAATTAAAACGCCTTTGATTACAATGTATTGTAGGTCGGAATTTATTCTGACAATTTGTTAGGCTAAAGCCCAACCTACAAGAGATTCATCCATTAACCATTTTTCAAACAACAATTCAAAGGAACATAGCCTTCACAATTACTTTAACTTCCAAAACCTTAAGCCTTATTTAAGCTTAAGGTTTTATATTATTTATTAAATAATATAAAGGTAAGTAGAGCAATTGATATGAGCAAATTTTCTAAAATTTCGTCAGCAGAGGTTATGGCGTTAGTACGTACTCTTGGTTATAAGGAAAATGGCGCGGCCATTCGCAGTGATGATTATATGGCCGAAGTGTTTTTGTCTAAATTCATGCGTGTCATGTTGTCATTTTCTTCTATTCGATCCTTAATTTTAGCGATATATGCGATAAAGCTACCAGGAGGTTTACCTTATATTATGGCTAAATCAAGAGTCATCGATAAGATGTTACTACAGGCACTTGATGAGGATAAAAAGCCCGAACAGCTGCTTATATTAGGGGCGGGTTATGATACCCGAGCCTACCGTTTTCGTGATCAATTAAGGGGTACTCAGTGTTTTGAAATAGACCACCCTGAAATGATTGCCCGTAAACGTTCAGCAATGAAAAAATTTACCACAGCTCCATTACACAATGAAAATGAACTCAACTCAGTTCACTATTGCGCAGCAGACTTTAATGGTAAAGATACCTTTGATCTCGATTGGCTGACTAGCCAGGGGGTTGATCATAATAAAAAAACGGTCTTTATCATTGATGGCTTATCTTATTTTTTGCAAGCTGAGGCATTTGAACATTTGATGAAAGTTATCGCTTTATTTCCTGAAAATACCCAAGTGATTTTTGATTATATCTATGCGGATATTTTAGTAGGAGGAAAGAGGCGAGGAAGTGAGGCATTTAAATCTTCATTAGAAAAAATTGGTGAGCCAGTGAGTTATGGTCTTGTTCAAGATGATCTGGAAAGTTATCTAAGTCAATTTGGCTTTGCGTTAACTGATTTGATCACCCCTAAGAAACTCGAAAAACAATACCTCACCAATGCGAAAGGAAAAAGTGTCCAGCCTTATGGCTTTTTAGATATTGCCTTTATTCGAAAATGCGCCCCCCATTTTAACGAAGGGTGATCAAAGAATAATCCCTAATGCTTTATTACTTTGATTGGATATACCCTTTTATACAGGATGAAATATTAATATGTCACAGCCTTCTTACGCTTTACCGAAAAAATCACTGCTGGCTTTATCATCGGTCTCTGCCTATAAGTCGATGTTAGCTGTTCTTTTAGAGTGGATCATTATAGCTTCATTGTTTTATGTCAATGCTATCTATGAAAGTATCCCGCTACTGGTGATCAGTATTATTATTATTGGTTCAAGATTGCATGCATTAGGGGTATTTATGCATGAAGCAACGCATTACCGTTTGCACCCCAATAGAAAAGTTAACGACTTTATGGGTAATGTATTTTGTGCATGGCCAATTCTCACCACGCTAGCTTCATATCGGAAAAATCATTTAGCTCACCATCGGCATATGAATACCTCTGAAGATCCCGATTGGTTTTCAAAAATAGATGTTCAATATTTTCAATTTCCAATGGCGCGAAAAGATATTGTGATTGCTTATTTAAAAGCACTTACAGGAGTGATGTTTTTTACCTTCTATCTTAAACGAACACTGGATATCAGTAATAATCAAAAAGCAGATACGGGAAAAAACAGTCATAAATGGATACGGTTTGCTTGTTATATTCTTATTCTCGCTGGCTTTTATTTTAGTGGTTATTTTTCTTTAATCATCTTGTTATGGTTAATTCCCATCATGACCAGCTTAGTATTTTTTGCCCATATACGCAGTGTTGCAGAACACTTTGCCTTACCGCTTGAGCATAAACTTAACAGTACACGAACCGTTAAAGCCAGTTGGTGGGAGAAAGTTTTTTGTGCGCCTTATAATGTACAGTATCATTTAGAACACCACCTTTACCCCAGCATTCCTTGGTATAATTTAGCGGATTGCCATCAAGAGCTTTGTTTAAATTCTGATTATCTTGAGCATGCTCACATAACTGGTGGGTACTTTAGTGGCTTAATGGCAGAGTGCCAGCAGTCCAATGATGGTTAGGGCCACTTTGCAAGCCTCACTAATTTACAACCCAGTTAACGTTCTATCCATTAAAAAAATATTAAAATCATTCGCTTTGCACAATACAAAAGTTGTGCAAAGCGACAACCTTCAATCAGCTTTGCTGATTACCAAATCAAACCATTATTCATGCTTTCAAGTTTTTCCTCACAGTAATAACGTAACCCAATATTTTGACGAAGTTACTACATAATTAAGCCGTAACTTATGTAACCTCAGGTAAAAATCCTTGATATAGGGCTTGAAACAGCATATTTAAGGGGGCTATTTGATAAATAGATAACCATAGCTAAGCTCAATGTTTCATAACAACAGAGATTAACAATATAAGAATGAAAGGGGGTAATACTTACCCAAAGGGAAATATCTTGGCAACAATGGTGATGTAATACTTTGATTGCTAGTGAGGTAGGTTTTAGCGGAGGTGTTATTCAATTGTAGTCATTTATCTTTAACTTCAGCTATCAAATTTCGACCCGAGCAATTAGTAAGTCAGGTCGAAATTCAGTTTATAACTATTTATCTTAAAATATTTTTTTACTCCTAATGTTTTTTGAGTTTTTTATTTACTTGAACGAGTAAAGTATCGACCTCTAATTGTCTAAATTCATCGGCATCTTGGCGGTTTGGTCTTGCAGGAGCAGAACTTGCAGCCATAAGATGCTCTTTTGCTTTTTTATACTCTTTTTGCTCAAGGTATAATTCGGCTAAAAAGTAATTAACATCAATGCCAGTTGGATTCATTTTTAGCGCTGTTTTTAAATGTTTTTCGGACTCATCTTCGTCACCAAAACTCACCGGCCATCCAGGTACTTTCAAATATAAAATACCAAGGCTAGTGTGAGCTGAACCTTGCAAAGCATTTTCGTCAATAGTGAGGGCTTTCTCTAAGGCATATTTTGCATCATCTACTAATGAAAGTGCACCTAACCCACCTTTAAAACCAGCATAGCTAGATTGCACAATGCCATGCCAAATCCACGCTTCTGCTTGTGTAGGAAAGGTAGTAGTCAGCTCCGTCGATTTTTTTTGTAAAGCGCGAAATGTGTTTTTCTTCACCTTTTTGTCTTTGGCATAATTAGCCTCAACCCATTGATGTTGTAGACTTGTTAATGCTTGATTAAAATCGTTTTCAGCAGACATGTCGGCATATACGGAAATGTTGAAACCGCAAAGCAGTGCCAATAATGTCATCGACTTAATCAGCGTGCTTCTTGCGCTAGTGATTTTGTTTGTAATGAATTTCATAGTGATTCCTTATGACCTTGTTAGTAGTAGTTAAATAGATTGAATTAGGGATACTGTTGACAGACTTTTGCAATTTGACCTTCAAGGGATTGGAACATTTTTGAATATTTAGGGTGTTTAGCAATGACAGACATAACCTCTGCGAGTGATACCGAAACAATCTTAGGATTAGAGCTATAATAACTTCCCCAGTCATCGTTAGATGTTTGTATTTTATCTTGTTCAGCGTTACAGATGAAAGTAACAGGGACACCCGTATTAGCGATCAAATTGACTACTGTTTCAGTGCCAGAAAACACCATATACTTATAGTTAAGGTAAAATAATGAAACCGCAGTCACCATAAATAAAGGGATGGTAAAGCGTTTTGCATTACTAAAAAGGTGACTTACTTCAACAATCTCTTGCCGTTTAACGTTATTTTCAATAAAAACTCCTTGTTGCTCTATTGTGCTTGATAGGTACTGCTCTAAAAATAAGTTGTCTTGGCCGGGGCGAAAACCTAAGGCGGCTTTAAAGTTTCCGTTTGATAACGATAATAAATACGGTGCTGTAATAGATATTTTGGCATCATAAGCTTTAGCGAAGCCTTGTTTAATAAATGCTTCGATATCATTTCTCTTTCTACCTCCTAAAGGTGTCAGTTGAATATCAAAAGGTGATTTTTTCTCAATTGAATTACTCTGATGTTTTTTTAGTCTAATTGCCTGGCTAGTTGTCGTTGCATTTATCATCGTCATTTTCTCCTGACTCGTTGATGATGATAATTTAATCTTCGTACCTTAAAGCATGCTTAAGGGAAAAATTTAATTTTATGTTTGTACAAAACACTCGGTTTTGATACTTAAAAAAAAGAAAGTAAATTATGGATGAAATGTAAATGTTCCCTGTTTTCAATAGTGTATAAAACGTACAGTTGCTCACTTCAGTTTAATGGAAATTATCTCAGTGAATACTATAATTAAGATTAAATGCTGACGATTTGAGTCTCAGTCGTTTGCGTCAGAGGGTTTGATTATGCGACCGTTCAAATTACAGTTTACACTCGTCTTTTTACTCATTTTCTTTTGTTCACGTCTATTTGCAGCCACTGCCGCTGATATTGTTGTTCAACTCGTACAGCCTACAGGTGAGGTAATCAATGCCATGCCCGTCGGTGACGAGTGGAATAACCGCATGGAAACGTTACCCGGTTATACGGTAGCCAGAGATAACAAGGGAGTATGGCGATATGTAACCGGATATGGCCCTGGAAAGTCACCGGTATTTAGTCAGACAAACGCAAATCTGCAGGCTCCTCCAGGGCTAACAAAACATATTAATGCTGGTTCTTCCCGACCACAAGGTGCTCCCGCCACTGGGCCGCAATCACCAACATCTTCACCACTTAACCTTGGCCCTGCGCAGTCTAGCTCAAGCCCTGTATTGTTTATTTTGGTGGAATTTAGTGATCAATTACATGGTACATCAACGGGGAGTTGGGGAGATTTAGTTGGCAATAAAGTTAACGATTATTTTTATAAAGTTTCCCATGGAAACGCAGACCTGAATCCCGCCAATGAGACATCAGGCACTATCAATGACGGTGTGGTAGGTTGGCTCAATATAGGAAGTAACCATCCTGACACAGCAGGTAATACCAACTCTGTTAACAGAGATCTTACTGAAGATGCAATAATAGCTGCCGACCCATTTGTTGATTTTTCTAGCTATGACACCAATGGAAATAATTTTATTGAAAGCAACGAGCTTTCAGTGGTCGTTATCGTTGCAGGGTATGAAACATCCTATGCCGGTAGTGGTACACCAACCCCGAGTGTTTGGGGACATAAATGGGGCTGGTCTTCTAATTTTGCTCCTCAGGTCGACAATGTCAAAATTCTTGAATATGCTCAATTTGGCGAATTTCATGCCAGCTCCTTAAGTAATAAACACCAAGCAACGATGGGCATTATGGTGCATGAACTAGGTCATTTGGCTTATGGGTTGCCAGATTTGTATGATATTGATGGCGGTTCTAGTGGTATAGGAGCTTTTGGCTTAATGTCTTCAGGTAGTTGGGGGAATTCGTCATCAGATAACTGGGCAGGGCAAACCCCGGTGAGTACCAGTGCATGGAGTAAATATGTATTGAACTGGGTAGATGACATTGAAGGAGTTGGTGAGGTAAGTATTGGCTCTTCTGGAACAGGGTCTTCTGCTAACACGGTATTCAGTGTATTTACGCCTAACAGTGAGCAGTATTTTCTCGTGGAAAATAGACAAGCAACAGGTTATGACAGGGGTTTAGAACGTTGGTTCTCAAGTGGTTTTAGCGGCGGGTTGGCAATCTGGCATATTGATAATGCAAAATCGAGTAATACCAACAATACACATCGGATGGTAGACCTAGAAGAAGCTGATGGTAGTGAAATGGGCAACACTAGAGGGTCTAACTCCGATTTTTGGCGCATAGGTAACGGCCTTACCTTCAATGCTAATTCTAATCCAAGCAGTAATTTGTATGACGGTAGCGATAGTGGCATCAGTATCACTGTAACCTCCACAACAGGTGATAATATTACGGCGGATTTTGGTACACCTCCTGAGCCTTTAGCAACTCCAGCAATACCTAGTTTTATTGGTGTGACCAATAATGAGGATGGGACTGCTACTGTCATTTGGAATCATGATGGCCTTGACCTCACTAAGTTTGAATTGCAGCGTCAAAAAGCACACAAAAAACGCGCTAATACTTGGACAGAAACGGTAGGGTTACCCGATGCAGATAAGGCGAGTCGCGAAATAATCGATAACAGTGGAACGGGTACGTTTCGCTATTCAATACGAGCGATGAATGAAACGGTAGGCAGTAACTGGCAATACTCCCAAAGTGAAGAAATTACCGGTAGCGGCAGTGAGCCCGCGTTGGCCTGCCCAGTACTTGATGGTCTTCCATCGGGTGATAGTTGTAGCAGTGGTGATCAATGCTGTTCCGGGAACTGTAAAGGCAAGCCTGGTAACAAAACCTGCAAGTAACTTGAAGCTGGAGCATGGATTAACCATTCTCCAGCATCATTATGAGGAAAGGGTTATTGCTTGGTCGCTACATGTTGTCCTTGTTGGTTATAGCTCAGTCCTGTGATTTTGTTGTTGGCATTACGTGTGAACTTTAGAAACAAATCATCTTGTTGTTTTAAAACATATCCATCGACCATTAGTTGACCATTTTCCAGTGTGATGAGGTTAGTGGTAAAACGTTGGTTGGTATCTTTGGCGATTGGTGATGCATTCTGGATACCTTCGATTTTTCCGTCCTTATTGAAGAAAACAGTCATATCAACAATACCTTTATTAAAAATAAGGCGCTGTTTTATTTGGTTATTACTTTCATTTTTTGCATAACTATAATTATCTTCTAATGTTCCCAGTTCTGAGGCCATTTGTTGCCAAAACCCTTCAAAAACATTAAGTGGTACTGATGCCATTTTTTCATCAAAAATATCAGCTAACCCCTCCAATTTATCGGTATTTAATAATTCAAATAAGCGAGTCGAGCTTTGAGTTGATGGCTCTTTTGGTAGATGAGTATTCTGCGCTAAGTTAAATAAAGACCAACTTTTATCACCGATAGTTTGTAAGTGTAACTCGTCATCTTTTCGAATGATTTCTACTTGATGATTGTCATCAAATGTATATAGGCCTACAAACTCTGCTAATAAATCATCGTTGATACTTTTAAATGCCAAAACCTTAGCTGGGTTATCTTTTAATAGAATGCCAGAGACTTGTTGAACAATGTTTTTTCTCATGTTAATCGACTGAGCGATATGGCTGACATTGTGAACACGATTAAGGTAAATAACCATGGTGATGTCTTGTTCTGGGAAATATAGAAAGTCTGCAATGGTGCCTGCTGTGGCGCCATCGTGACGATATACTTTTTCACCCCATAGTTCTTCCATCTC
>MAAC01008030.1_pt1 | contig 11092 bp, 10 predicted proteins | sample 1115981 | NCBI WGS metagenome assembly MAAC01 (sample SAMN04961126, study PRJNA320927) | seawater metagenome | isolation source: sample BD02T64 sea water enriched with oil for 64 days | place: USA:Gulf of Mexico | collected 2013-07-27 | reverse complement strand
ACCTAAGTCACTTTTAGTCCTAAACCAAATATTTGAATGAGCAGAATTTTGCCATTATTTCTACTTTTAACTTTCTTTACTTTTACTTCAATACTTGCTCAAAAAATTCAGGTTTTAGAAGAAGAAAGTCAATTACCAATTTCGGGGGTTGTAGTTTATAATTTAGAAAAAACCATTACTGGAGTTACCGATTTTGATGGATTTGTAGACATTTCGTCTTTTTCAAATACCGAACTTATTACATTTCAACATATTTCACATATCAATGTTTCCCTTTCTAAAAACGATATTAGTTCAACTGGAAACAAAGTTGTTTTAATATTGGACGCTAGCACACTGGATGAGGTAGTGCTATCGGTTTCAAAATTCAAACAAAATAAAGGAGAAATAACCCAGAAAATTGCGAGTATTACGAGCGAGGATATTATGTTTTCCAATCCACAAACTTCTGCAGATTTATTAGAAAGTAGTGGAAATGTTTATATTCAAAAAAGTCAATTGGGTGGAGGAAGTCCTATTATTCGTGGGTTTTCAACCAATAGACTATTAATTGCAGTAGATGGAGTTCGTTTTAATACTGCCATTTTTAGAGGAGGAAATGTTCAAAGTGTTATTTCAATCGATCCTTTTTCTATAGACCGAACAGAAGTGGTTTTGGGGCCAGGGTCTGTTGTTTATGGTAGTGATGCCATTGGAGGGGTAATGAATTTCTATACTAAAAACGCAAAATTCTCTTTTGAAAAAGGAGCTTCCTTTTCAGGAAATGCTATTGCAAGATACGCCACAGCTAGTAGCGAAAAAACGGGTCATTTAGACTTTAATATAGGACTTAAAGAATGGGCATTTTTAACCAGTGTTTCTTATACAGATTTTGACGATTTAAAAATGGGGAAATATGGTCCAGACGATTATTTAAGACCAGAATATGTAGAAACCATAGATGGTGTAGATGTTATAGTGGCTAATGACGATCCTAGAGTACAAGTGCCAACTGGCTATGACCAAATAAACCTGATGCAAAAAATTAGGTATATGCCTTCCGATAATTGGGATTTCAATTTAGGATTATTTTATACAACAACTAGCGATTATCCAAGGTACGATCGACTAATTAGAAAAAAAAACGGGCAGTTAAAAAGTGCTGTTTGGGATTATACGCCACAAGAATGGATGAACGGAAATCTAATGATTACAAATAAAGGAACTACTTTTTATGATAAAAGTATTTTAACATTATCCTACCAAAATTTTGAAGAAGGAAGAAAAGATAGAGATTTTGGTGATGAAATATTATATGAAACCAAAGAGAAAGTAGACGCTTATACTTCGGCATTAGATTTTATTAAGAAGTTCGGTAAAAGCAAATTGTTTTATGGATTAGAATATGTGTATAATAAAGTTGGCTCTAATGGTAAACAAACCAATATTAACACCAATGAGACTGATCCAACAGCTTCTCGTTACCCAGACGGGTCCACCTGGCAATCTATGGCTGCTTATGTGAGTTTTCAATCTAAATTAGCAGAAAACCTTTCTTTTCAAGCTGGACTTCGTTATAACCACATTTTATTATATGCTAATTTTGAAACCCCTTATTACGACTTCCCTTTTACAGAAGCAGATATTAATACAGGAGCTTTAACTGGTAGTGCTGGAATAAATTGGCAAGCGAGTGATATTTTAAATTGGAGAGTAAATTTTTCAACAGCTTTTAGAGCGCCAAATATTGACGATGTAGGCAAAATATTTGATAGCGAACCTGGTTCTGTTGTGGTTCCTAATCCAGATTTAAAACCGGAGTTTGCATATAATGGAGAAATAGGAGCAAATTTAAATTTTGAAAATGTGGTAAGGGTCGATGTTACTGGTTATATGACATTTTTAGAAGATGCTTTGGTTAGAAGAGATTATAGTATCAACGGGCAAACCGAAATAATTTACCAAGGAGAATTGAGTAATGTTCAAGCCATACAGAATGTAGGTGAAGCGGAGATTTATGGTTTTGAAGCGGGAGTAGAAATTAATTTTACTGAAAACATACAATTTACATCTCAATATAATTATACCGGTGGGCATCAAGTTGAAGAAGGTGGTAGTAAAGTTGCTGTACGACATGTAGCGCCACAATTTGGAAATGCACATTTAGTTTGGAAATGTAAAAAACTAAAATTAGATGCATTTACTATTTATAACGGTCAATTTGATTATGAAGACCTTTCTCCAGAAGAGCAAAATAAAGCGTATATGTATGCTTTAGATGAAAACGGAAATCCATATTCCCCTTCTTGGTATACTTTAAATTTTGGTGCTCAATATCAGTTAACAGATGCATTGCAAATTAATACAACTTTAGAGAATATAACGAACCAACGTTATCGCACCTATTCTTCGGGGATTGCAGCTGCAGGAATTAATTTTATTGCAGCGGTTAGTTATAAGTTTTAACCAATCTATTCAAAGTAAGATGAATATTCATTTAAATGATTCTTTAGTTCGTTAAAACTCTTTTTACAAGTTTCTAAATCTGATGACTCTAAGCCATCAAACAAATCTATAAAAGGGAAAAGATAATTGTGTAATTGGTTATGGGCTTCCCCTTTCATGGTACATTTTTGGAATAACTCAGTAAAATCTGTTTCTAAACCTTCTTTTAAAGTTGCATAAGCTTCCTTTTTCTCAAAGTCATTAAAAGAGTTCATTCTCTCTTTCATTTTTATTATTCCTTCGGTTGTTTCAGGATTTGCTAACCACAATTTTCCGTTATTTAAAGTAACAACTCCATCAACACTTTCATGAGTTTCTTCAACGATCTCCTCTTGTTGTTCTATTACAGGGACTGGTTTCTTTTCTTCATTTTGTTTGCAAGAGACGAATACTAAAAGTGTAACTAAGAATAGATATTTCATATTGTTAATAATTTGAGATTCTTCGATTTGCTCTGAATGACATTTAAGTTCAGTTTCTAAAAACTAAAATGATTTTTAAATTCAGCAAGATCATTATTTAGATTATTTTCTAAAATAGAAAGTTCTGGAATTCTAGAATCTGATTGTACTCTCAGACTTCGCATATTCATGTTCTGTGTTAAATAAGTAAGCTCTAGATTGGGATACACCTCTTTTATTTCATCTACAATATCATTTATGCTATAGGTATGTTCTACCAGATTATAAACATCAGGTTTTAGTGTATTTTCAATAACAACATTCTTCAGTAAATTACATAATCGATTGATATGGATAAAAGATCGCATCTGATTTCCATCTCCATAAATACGAATATGATTTCTGAAATTAGCTTCAAACATAAACTTGTTAATTACAGAGTCAAACCGCATGCTTTTACTATATCCATAAACATTTCCAAGACGAAGTGTATAGGTTTCAATACCCAAATTCTGAAGTCTAGCGACATGTTTTTCGGCATTTAATTTAGAAATCCCATAAAATGTTTTTGGTTGAAGTGGAGTTGTGATATCAATTTCTTTTTCTGAAGCACCATATACCGAAACACTACTGGCATAAATAAATTTTGAAACATTACTGTTTTCTAATAGATAAGTCAATTCTGCAGTCCCCCAATTGTTGGTTTGGTCAAATTCATGTGGATTATGATCTGCAAATGGAGTGGTAACTTTTGCAGCTAAATGAAATACTACATCTGCCTTATCGATTTCCACTTTTAGCTTACGAGAATCTAATATAGTTCCTTTTACAAAGCGTACTTTTTTAGAATTCAATTTTGACCTACCTAAAAATAAGTTGTAATTATTTCTGCTTAAATTATCATAAATCACAATAGAATCTATACTATTTTCTTTTTCAAGAGCGTAAATTAATTCCGTTCCTATATATCCAGCGCCACCGGTTACGAGTATATTCATCTTATTTTATTAAATCTTTATGTAAACCACATTCGGTTTTATTTTGTCCGAACCATCTGGCACTTCGCTCGTCGTTAATATCAAATTTTCTGGTACAAGGAGCACAACCAATGCTTTGGTATCCTTTTTTGTCTAGAGGGTGTTCTGGCAAATTATGAAGTATTCGATATTCGTAAATTTGTTTTGGACTCCAATCTAAAAGAGGGTGAAACCGAAGTGTATTAAAAGGAGCATCTTGCTCAGTTTTCATTTTTTTTCTATCTGAACTTTGATCGGAACGTACTCCCGTAATCCAAACATCATATTGCATTAAATAAGGTTCTAGGGGTTGTGTTTTATTTAAAAAACAACAATAATCTGAATCTGAAGCAAAATAAAAATGTCCTTCTTCATCTTTTTGAAGGCTTTTAGGAACTTGAGAACGAACATCTATGACGTTTAAATCCAATAGTTTTTTTACTTTATCCTTAAAAGCAACGGTTTCAGGAAAATGAAATCCTGTATTTATAAATAACACATCGATAGGCACTCCAGAATTACTTAAAACATGTAATAATGGGATGCTATGTGTTTGAAAAGAAGAGGTAACAAATATCTTTTTTTCAGATTTTTGATACCTCTTTAATTGTTGATGTATTTCAGCAATCGTCATTTTAATTAATTTGGAAACGAGTAGCTTCTTATTGTCCGTTCGAGCGCAGTCGAGAACATTGTGATGAGGTCTCGACTGCGCTCGACCAGACATTCAATAATTATTTTCTACTCTGTATATAACGTTTTATCAAAAACAGTCTCATTAGGTTTTTGATGCTTTGCAAAAGTACAAACTCTGTTTTTAGCTAACGAATCTGAAGGAGGTTTTATATGATAATGTCTTAAATCATGTTCCGTTTGGCGGTTACTACTAAAACTAGAAACACGTTTTAAATATCCAATCACACGAGTGGCATGATCCACGTCTTTAGACCCACATTCTTTACATTGTTGTATTGTTTGTTTGTCTATATGGTTGCAATCGTTACAAATTGTAATTCTAATATTAAAGCAAAAATAATTACAACCTGCTTTTGCTGTGGCATGAAGAAGATTTACAAAGCCATCTTTATTTGGTGTTTCTTCTAGGTTAAGATGTAAAGCGGAGCCTCCATCTAGATATTTAATGTTTTCATTACCGTGAAGAATAATCTTATCCAAAGAATTGGTGCCGTGATCTTCTACCACATAAAAATAGGAATTATAACAATCTCTTGGCACAAAAAGTCCGTCTGCACGATCCCATTTCGCATTTTTTACTCCAAGGTTTTCTGCAGGGACAAACTCGGTATTAAACATATAGCCGTATTCTTTTTTAGCAAGTTTGTTTTCGTCATAAATCACCTTCAGGTATTTATTTACAAACTTTTTATAAGTAGCATTATTACTTACATGAATTCCTTGACTTTCGGCAGCTTCTACCATTCCGTTAATTCCTATGGTTAAAAATTGCTTGTCTAAACTAATAAAGCCTGCTTTGTAAACAGGTAATAATCCAGAAGCTTCATAACCTTCAATGAGTTTTCTATAAGCCACTTGGTATTTATGAATTTTTTGTACTTCTTCTTTAATATTTGCACCTTTCTGAATAAGGCGATTCATATTAAGAGTAATTACATTAATAGAGCCTGTGGCAACTCCTCCAGCACCTAGTGAATAACTAAAGGTGTTATCACTGATTTCACTTCGCAAACGACAACAAGAAGCCAAACTATCTGCACTTTCAGATTGATAGATAAAAAATGAATTCCCTTCACTTAATTCTTTAGCGCACATTTCGGTAAATTCTGTATCTACTGGCTGCCCATCTTTTACCAACATGGCAGCAGTTACTACTGGAAAAGTTAAAACTGCTTGGTTGCGCTCCTCATTAAACCATGTTAGAAAAAAGGATTGTAATTTTTTTAAATCTTCCCATTGTGGCTTGGCCATATCTGGAAAAACAAAATCCCCAAACATACTTGTAAAATAACTTTCGTCGTATAAAGAGATATTCCAAAAAACAGATTGATAGCCTCTAGCAGCAGCAGGTTGATTAATTGCATACACCACATGTTGAAGGTGATTGGCGATTAAATCCCTATGGCTTACCATATAATTTTCACCATAATCTTTTTTAGCAAAATAATCGAAATACATTAAAAACTCTACCGTTGCCAAAGCACCTGCAAATTGTGAACTAATGGCAAATACTAGGTTGACAAACTCACCACAAAAACTCTCTAAGTGTTTTGGAGCTCGACTTTCTCCGCCTAATTTGGTAAGCCCATCAAACAAAAAGGGGTACATACTTATGGAAACGCAATAGGGTTTAAGTGAGGTTTCATCATGTACATAAATTTCATGAGATTCAATTTGTCGTGTGTATTCGTTGGCCAATTCTTCTCCAAAAAGTGAGGCAATTTGTCTTTTAATTAAAGCTCTATTCACTTGTATGTTAATGTCCTTATTTAGTTCCGCCTCCATGGTTGCTATATTCTTTGAGGTTACATTGGCATTAGCATCTACCTTTGATCCATCTGCAGCATTCGATGAGTTGATGTAATGGTCTATAAAGTCAATTTTTTTTGAAACTTGGGCGTTCGTGAGGCGTATCATATTTTTTTAGTTTTTACTGAATAAATAATTTAGTTTTTTGTTAGTCTTTATTTCTACAAATCTTTGATTTGTTATTTTACTATCTAAACCTCCTAAATCTTGTTCCCACTTTCCGGTTTTTAACCAAGTAAGTTGCTTACTTATATCTTCTGAAACAGATTTTTCACCCGTATATAGGCAGGTTTTATAATTTTTGTTTTTAGCTTCCTGAAGCATTTTAATAAGTTCTTTTGGATGCCATTCGCCACCCATAAACAACACGCAAGTAGCTAAGCTTTCATATCGATTTAAAAGCGAGCTATAGACTTCCTCAGTGAGTAAAGAGCCATTACCTTTTTTCCAAAGAAAGGGAGAGTGACAACCTTCGCAAAACATGCTACAACCAGAGATAGAAAAGCAAAGGCTTATCTCTCCAGGGACTTCTTGAAACACTACTTGAAAGTCGTAATAATACATAATCGATATAAAAAGAGTAAATAGTCTTTATAAAGATAGTTTTCAAAATAACCCCATTTAAAACCTAAAAGAGGAGTTATTAAAAAGGTTATCAACAGGTAGATTTATGAATTAAATTTTGGAAAGGATTGTTATTAAAGTGTTTTTAAAGATATTTATAATAAAAAAACCACCGAGAGGTATCGATGGTTTTTAATTTAAATTGAAAATAAGGATTAATGGGGAAGCGATTTTCTAAAATAACCGTAAGCAAAAGTCCCCAATAATGCAGCTCCTATAAATATGACAAAAACCGTATACCCAGATCCTAATAAAACGAACATCATTCCAGAGCAAACTCCAGTAAGAGCCCACCCCATACCAAATATAGTTCCGCCTAATATATATCGCCACCATTCCTGGCTTTTATTTGAAAAAGCATGAGTATCTCCTTTGGAAGTTTTAATTTTTCCTTTTTTAAATAATTGTGTAATTAGGATAGCGGTAATTATCCCAGTGATAATAATACCATACATATGAAAGGATTGGAAATGGAACATTTCGATAATTCTAAATGTAGATACCGCTTCTAGTTTCCACATTCCGAAACCGAATAAAAAGCCGATGATAATATATTTGAATAATTTCATTCTTCTGTTTTTAAATTGTAATTCTTAATATATAAGGGAGTATTAACCAGGTCATAATTAAGCCTCCAGCAAAAAACCCCATTACAGCAACTAAAGAAGGTAATTGCATATTTGCAATCCCCGATATGGCATGCCCCGAAGTACATCCCCCAGCATATCTCGCTCCAAATCCAACCAAGAAACCACCTCCAATAATGATGATTAAGCCTCTTAAGGATAGTAGTGATTTCCAAGAATATAAATCCCAAAACTCTGGAATACCATGCCCAAGAACTAGATCTTTCCCAGGCACTAAGTGTGCAGTTTCTTTTGTAATTAAATCTTCTCCAGAAATTTGATTTAAAGTATTGATTGTTGCTTCAGATACATGAGCCAGTCCATCTCCTCCAAAATAATTTGCAGCAACAAACCCGCCAATCATAGCTCCTAGAGCTACCATTAAGTTCCATCCTTGTTTTTTCCAATCGAAGTCGAAAAAGGAAACATATCTTCCAGCTCCATGAACGGTACACATGGTACGTAAATTAGCAGACAAGCCAAAATCTTTATTAAATTTTAATAATAAATATAGGGTTAAACCAATAACAATACCACCCATCCACCAAGGCCAAGGCTGGCTAATAAAATCTTGTATTTGTACTACAGATTCATTCATAATTTATCAATTTATTAGCAAAATTAACGCTTAAGATATAACTAAAATATGATAATTGTCAATTAAAATTTTCCCTTTAAGAGAATAGGAAACTCCAAAATCCCTTGTTATTAATTGTATTTATTAAGTAATAAATTTCAATTTAATTTTAAATTGTAGCTTATAAGCTACTCTTTTTTTATATTTGGTTAAATGAAATTTTATATCCTCATTATTTTTTTGATAACTTTTATGTTTTGTAATTCACAAAACATAAAAAAAGATAGTATTCAGAATTTATTAAGTACTACTACTGATCAAAAAAAGGAAGCCTTACTTTATACTCAACTAGCCAAATTATACGAACATTCTAAATCAGATACTGCTGTTTATTACGCCAAAAGGGGTTATAAACTTTCTATACAAATAGGTTTTGATCTTGGAATAGCTGAAAATTCAGCAGCATTAGGAGATGTTTTTGTAATTAAAGATCAACTAGATAAAGCAAAAACTAATTATACTATTGCTGCCGATTTGTTTTTAAAAGAAGAAAAGCTTTTTGATTATACTCAAATATCCATGATTATTGGTAATATAAATTTAGCTCAAAATAATTATATAGAGGCATTAAAATTATATCAAAAATGTTTGGACATTTCAAAGGAAAATGACTTTAATCAATTAGCTCCTCACTTGTATAATAATTTAGGAGAGCTTTACCTTGATATTGAAGACTATGATGATGCACAAAAATATTTTGATATTGCTTTTAAATTATTTAATGATCAAAATGATGAATATAATGCTGCGCTATCCTTGTCTAATATTTGTGAAATACAAAATAAGTTTGGCGATGAAGAAAATGCAATTAAAGGGTATTTAGATTGTATTAAAGGTTTTTTATTAAATGATAATTGGGAAGATATTGCCCATACCTATAATTCTATTGCAGAAATTTATTTAAAAAAACAAGAGATTAATAAGGCTCAAAAATATATCATCCTAGCACTAAATACATTAGAAAATGAAAGCGGAACCTATAGTGGCCCCTCTTCGTATTATAAATCTAGAATTTTTACAACCGCTTCTAATATAATGTTTGGTGCTAACAAGTTTGATGAATCTATAAAATACGCACATAAATCAATTAAACTATCCTACGCTAATTCCTACAAGAAATATATATATGAGAATGCAAAAATATTAAGCAAGATTTATGATGAAAGAAATCAAATAGATTCTGCATTAGTTTATACTAAAATATTTATAAAATATCACGAAGAATATCAGCTTGAACATGACGTAAAACATATTACTCAACTTAAAATGCAGTATAAGTTTGATGAAATTCTTAAAAAGAAAGAATTAGAGGATATTAAAAAAGAGGAAGCTAATAAAAGAAGAGAATTAATTTATTTAGGAATTTCAATTTTTACTATTCTAGCTATTATCATTTTAATTCTACTCTATAGTAATCAAAAATCAAAAACAGCAAAAATATTATTAAAGAAAGAAAATCTTGAATTAGAAAAAGAAAAATTAAATCAAGATATTGAATACAAGAAGAAAGAGTTAGCTTCAAATATGATGTATTTAATTGAGAAAAATGAATTTATTACCACCATCGCACATAAATTGATTGAATTGAAACCTTCTGTCAAAAAAGACAATCGTGATATTATTCAACATTTAATAATAGAGTTAAAACAAAATTCATCTTCTAAAATTTGGGATGAATTTGAATTAAGGTTTAAAGAAGTCCATTCAGGATTTTACGATACACTACATCAGAGGTTTCCAGATTTAACTCCAAATGAAATCAAAATTTGTGCTTTTTTACGATTAAATATGTCAACTAAAGAAATATCTTCTATTACTTATCAGTCTGTGAAGAGTATAAATATGGCTCGATTCCGTTTACGAAAAAAAATGAATATCGATAGAGAAGAGAATTTAATCGCTTTAATATCACAATTATAGAAGAAATATCTTTTATTTCTTTCTAATCCACCCTATTTACATCTTTTTATTTATTCTTTTAATAAGCTGTGTTACAGATTATTACAACCCCTTGTAGTATAATTATTCCACTGTTTTATAAAATGTAGAGTTTTTGTGTCCTCCTTTTAACTAGTTCCATTCTAGTCGCCAGATATATTTGCTTCAATTAATTTATAGATCTAAAAAATTATAATCCTTTTGATGATAAAATATAAACATGGCAAAATCAAAAAATAAAAAAGCAGATAAACAAGATATTGAAATTGAACTTGAAAATTTAATTGAACAAAATAAAAATCTTGCTACTGGAATGAAAAAAATTATTAACTCAATTAATAATAATAAATCAATAAATAAAAACTCAAAATTATGAAAAAACTTTATTTTATATTAGTATTTCTGTTTTCAACTATGCAAATATTTGGACAGACAAATGACGTTTTCTTTTTCTTGACAGAAGCTGGAGGCCCTCCAATTACAATGAGTGGAGCAACCATAACACTAACTGATGGTGGTACTTATAATCAATCCATTATTTCAGGAAATCCTGTTGGTGATGTTTTTACAGCCGTACCTTATGGTTCTTATACTTATAGCATTACTAAAGATTGTTATATAACAACTTTAGGAGCTGTAACAGTTGATTTAAATGGCGGTACGGGAATATCTGTATTTGAATCAATAGAAGCAGAAACAACCAACAGTGTATTTTTCTTTGTAGGATCTCCTATGACTTTATCAGGAGTAACGGTAAATCTTACAGGGCCAAACGGATATAATGAAACTATTGTAACAGGTAATCCAATTGGGGATGTATTTGAAAATGTTCCTTATGGAGATTATTCATATACATTGACT
>MAAC01017715.1_pt1 | contig 11096 bp, 17 predicted proteins | sample 1115981 | NCBI WGS metagenome assembly MAAC01 (sample SAMN04961126, study PRJNA320927) | seawater metagenome | isolation source: sample BD02T64 sea water enriched with oil for 64 days | place: USA:Gulf of Mexico | collected 2013-07-27 | reverse complement strand
AATAGACACAACCCTTGAGTGTCTTTAAAAGATCAAGGTTTAACATATTAAATTTTATATTATGAAAAAACAGATTTTAAACTTAGGAAAGGCGTTGAATAAAGTAGAACAGAAATTAGTTAACGGAGGTAGTAATGGATTAGTTTGCTGTGGGAGGTGCCCGGATGGCACTTGTAATGGCTGGGCAATTAGCTTAAGAGCTTGTACTTTTACTCCTCTAGGTGAATGTAATTAATATTAAAGAAATAATGGCAATTCAAACCATAGATGAATTGCCATTTTGAATAGAGAAACAAAACAATTAAACATTCTCTCGCGAAGAATAGACAGAAACCTTGAGTGTCTTAAAATGATCAGGGCTATTATAAATAGTTAATTTTTATTAAAATGAAAAAACAAATTTTAAATCTAGGAAAAGCGTTAAACAAAGTGGCACAAAGAAACATTAAAGGTGGCGGTGGCCATGAAAGCAGTGTAGGAGATGGGGAATTCTGTTCAACATCATCTCAATGTCCAGCAGGAATGGGATGTTGCCATTTTCCTGGTGATGTTATTGGTGATGGTGAGTGTTTACCATATATAGCCCCGGTATACCAAGGCTGTATTACGGGTTAAATAATTGCACGATAGAAAGGAAGATTCTCTTTCTTTCTATCGTATTTAAGTAAAAATTCGGAATGACTTTATGTTGTGCAGTAGGATTAATATGAGTGAAATATTACAGTTTTTATGTCCTTATGTTAGAAGTTAATTCTGATATAATCAAAATATTGCAATACAAAGTGAAAAGATATGAGCAGTATGAAGAAATGTTCCTACTCGATGATTCGATTAAAGAATGTCTTGTTTTTCATATGTTGCCTAATCACTTTGAAATAAACCATTCTCTCGCGAAGAATAGACAGAAACCTTGAATGTCTTAAAATGATCAGGGCTATTATAAATAGTTAATTTTTATTAAAATGAAAAAACAAATTTTAAACTTAGGAAAAGCCTTAGACAAAGCAGCACAAAAATCTATTCATGGAGGCGCTTCATCATCATTATGTCACAGGTATTTTCTTTGTGCAGATGCTAGTGATTGTGTAGATGACGGTGATCTTTGTGCATGGCAACCTTTAGGAGGGAGTCTAGTTTTTGGTAATGTTCAAAACGGTTCATGTTGTATTTAATGCCATAGATGTAAATCAGTTGCACGTAAAAAAATATGAGATTCAAATTAGGAATACATTTTTTTGCAAAGAATAGACAGATTCTCTGACTGTCTTTAAATGCTCAGAGCTTAAATTCTTATTAAATTTTTTAAAAATGAAAAAGCAAATTTTAAGTTTCGGAAAAGCGTTAAACAAAGCAGCACAAAAATCAATTAATGGTGGTGGAAGTGGCATGTTGGGAGACTGTTTAATTCCAGGTCGAGGCCCTCTTGCTGAGCCAGTCCTTGTAGGACATGTTCCTTGTGATGGCGTAAGTCTTTGCCCTGGTCAACCAAACTTTCTTGGTGGAGCTCCATACCCTCCAATGTGTTTCGGGTTTTAGAAGGCCCTGTAATTTCCTGTTAATTGGGATGATGACTAAAAAAATAAGGAGCGTTTTAACACGCTCTTTATTCATGAAAATATGTTCTCGCCAGGAATAGACACAACCCTTGAGTGTCTTTAAAAGATCAAGGTTTAATACATATTAAATTTTATATTATGAAAAAACAAATTTTAAACTTAGGAAAAGCCTTAAACAAAGCAGCACAGAAATCAATTAATGGAGGGTTTTTACCAACGTTACCAGGTGGTGTTTGTGATGGAATAGAAGGAACTTTAGAAGAAGGATGTCCCTGTAATGACGATATTATGTGCGCAGGGTTATGTGATACAACGAATCCAACAACGCAGGGCTATAGTGGTACTTGTGTTCAGTCAATTGGCCAATAAGAACTTGTTGCAAACAAGTCTATGATGAATAAAGAAATTAAAGATAAATTCTCGCGAGGAATAGACAGAAATTCTAGATGTCTTAAAATGACTAGAGCTTTAATACATATTTAATTTTTTAATTATGAAAAAACAAATTTTAAACTTAGGAAAGGCTTTAAATAAAGCTGAACAGAAACAAATTAATGGTGGAAGAATGGATGAAGGATGGTGTGTGGAAACGGGACAATGTTCTTCTGATTCTCAATGCCCAGATTCAACACCTTTTATGGGGCAAACTAAAAAAGGGTATTGTAAGTCAGTTTCTTGTGATGGAGATCCAAGGAAATATTGCGATGTTAAATAGGTAATTGATATCTTAAAATTATTTATAAACTTGGGTTATTAACTATTTAATAACCCATTTAACAATATCAAATGTTCAAAAAGTATATTTATTTTTTTAGTTTTATAAGTGTTCTTGGTTGCTCGAAAGGCAATAGTGATCAAAAAATAATCAAAATAAACTTGAAAAAGGTATCAGATAAAAGTATTTTTTTTAATAAACTGTACACAACGATTCGGTTTTCCTCTCAAGAGAAGTTGTATCCAAGATATTACAATTATTTATTAAAAAACTATAAAGGAATTCCAAAATCAGATTCTTTGTATATATCATATAATAATGCAGATTTTAACTCTTTTTTAGCTGAACTTTATAATAAAGGATTTGTAGATATTGAAAAAATTAATCAATATAAAATTGATTTGAATGAAGAGAAGAAAAAACCAAAATTAGAGCAATTAGGTATAGTTGTGTATTTTAAAAACAAAAAGAAATATTTAATTATTGATGTAAATAGTAATTGGGATTTTTCTGACAATATAACTATAGAACTTAACAAAGAATTTAAAAAAGCAACAACCTTCAATTATAGATTTTGGCAAAAAATAGATTCGACTATTATCTATTTTAATAGAGAAATTGAATTAATACCAAATTCCATTTATGATTATGATACAAATAATAATGAAGAAGATAGATCAGAGGTGTTGTTTAAGTTTAAAGATTACTGGAAAGGTTCATTTAACTACAACAATCAAGGATATGATATTGCAGTTAATGGCGTAAACCCTTACTTAGATATTTTTATAAAACCAGAATCTTTTTCTTTTAGTGAAAAAAAATATGAATATAATAAAAACTTTAACTACAACATTAAAGATACTATTAGCCTTCATGATTCATTGTTTATTTTAGAGAGTATTACTGCTCAAACATCAAAATTGATATTAAGAAAAATAAAAAATAATCCGCAATTTAAAAGTAATAAAATAGGAGCGAGGTTATTTAATTTTACATTAAAGGATTTAAATAAAAAAAAGTTTAAAGTTTCTGAATTAGGAACAAAAAAATATATACTACTAGATTTTTGGGGGACATGGTGTAAACCGTGTAGAGAAATTGCACCAAAGTTAAAATCGATGAATGAGAAGTTTTCAAATATTTTGAATATCATTGGTGTAGCTTATGATAAAGAAATTGATGAAGTAAAAAAATATGTTAATCAGAATAATATTAACTGGCGTAATTCATTTTTTAAGAGAAGCCAAAAAACAGGCATTATAAAAGATTTAGAAATACAAAGATTTCCAACTTTTATTCTTTTGGATAAAAATAATATAATTATTTACAAAGGTCCAGGAGAAGAATCTTTAAAAGAAATTGAAAAAATTCTTGAAAAGAAATGAATACGAAGATTGTCCGAAACCAGATTTTTTACCGGTAATGTACGTTAATTTGTAAGACGAATAATAATGCGCCATTCATCTTGTAAAAAAGGACAAAATCTCTTTGTAGTTTGAGACATACATTATAGCTGTAAAAGTTAGTGAATTAAAATTTCAGCTTTATAGAGCGTTTTTTTTATCAACTAAAAAACATACTAAAATAAAAACATTCTCTCGCGAAGAATAGACAGACTCTCTAGATGTCTTAAAATGACTAGAGCTTTATTACATATTAAATTTTATATTATGAAAAAACAAATTTTAAACTTAGGAAAAGCCTTAAACAAAGCAGAGCAAAAAGTAATTCATGGAGGCGATTGGTTATACTGTAATAACCCAGGTATATATGGTGATTGTACTGAAAGTGAGTGCGAAATTCTTGGAGGTATTTGGTATGCATGTAACGGATCTTGTTTCGAAGCAAACGTGCAGCATTTTGCTCCGTGTTAGAACAAGCTGATGATCATAAATCTTTTCTAAAATGAAGAGATTTATGATTTATACTTAGGTAAGTGTTACTCCAGACGTGGTTTTTTACGCAACGTTTTTTTTACAGAATTTTTCTTTTTATTTTCTGATTTTCTACGGATGGAAGACCAACTAGGTTTTGTGGCTCTTCTAACTTTTTGGCGTTTAAGCGAGGATGTTATTAGTGCTATAAAACGCTTTATAGCCAATTCTTTATTTTTATGTTGGCTTCTACTTTCGTCACAAAAAAGGATGAGAATCCCATCTTTATTTATTCTATTAGCAAGTTTTTCTTGCAGTGTTTCTTTTTGGTTAATAGAAAGGTGTTGCGAATTGAAGACATCAAAAGTGAGTTCAATTTTTGAAGAAACCTTATTTACATGTTGGCCACCAGCACCAGAACTTCTAATGGCTTTGAAATGGAGTTCTTTAATAAGTGCTTCTTTATTCAAAATCAGTTAGTTTAGGGATTCTGAGAATGAACTTAAATTATGGCTATTTTTTATCAATGCGTCAATTGCCTTGATTGCTGTTTTGAGTCTTGTTTCCTTATCTCCTTGTAATAAAATATATGGTCTGTGGTACTTCTTCAATGCATTTTCAAAGGCCTTGAACATTTCAATTCTCAATTCAGGTCTGTCCCGTAAATCATCTTCCTCCCAAGGGGTATCTATATAAGTTAAGAAATACAAGTCGTAGGTGTTATTAATGGCTGCTTCATCTAATTTTGGATCTACAAAGCCTCCGTAATATTCTTCAGAATACACTTTTGTTTCTAATAAGTCAGTATCGCAAATCAATACTTTATCTGCTTTCTTAGCCAATCTGTTTTCGATTTCCATTTGCCCTTTAGCGATCGGAAGTATGTCTGAGTTTTCACAAGTCTTACGCTCGTTATTCCATTTTTTCTGTAAATATTCACGTGCAAATTCTGGTGCCCAAACCGTATTGTAATGACGCGCTAATTGTCCAGATAAGGTGGTTTTACCCGTAGATTCAGGACCAAACAAAACTACCTTTATAAGGTTTGCTGCTTGTTGTCTAAGTTCTTTTTCCATGCGATATATCCTTGATATGCTAAGATTAAAAATATGGTGAATTGAATTCCAGAGAATCCTAATCCTTTAATAAAATACAAAGGTACAGAAATGATGTTTCCTGCAATCCATAATGACCAATGTGCCAATTTTTTATTAGCCATTAACCACATTGCTGCAAAGAAAATCCCCGTTGTAAATGTGTCGAAATAATCTGTTACTCTGTCAAAACGATCAAAATAAAGGTAGATAAAAATCACAAACAATGCTGTTGATGCAAAAATACCAAAGGCTTTGATTTTATCTTTTTTAGTAGTTCTGGTTATCTCAATATGATTGTTGCCAACCAACCGCGTCCACATATACCAACCAAAGATACTCATGAAGGTGTAATAGATATTAATAATTAAATCGCCATACAAGGTAAATTGATAACAGATGTATACGTAAATAATTGTACTGATAATTCCGGTTGGATAGACTAAAATACTTTCCTTCTTGGCATAAATTACAGATGCAATTCCAAAGACAACGGCACAAATTTCTAACAGAATATCGAATGTTGTTGCGGTTCTATACGGATCGAGGAAAAAATCAAAAAGTTGGCTCATAGTTGCTTCGGTCAGATTTGACTATTTTTAAATTGATAACGGCATTGTCTTGATTTTCGAAAGAGGTTTTAATCTCTTCGGTTAAGAACGGCATTAATGCATCATAATCGCCATAAATTTGCGTGCTTAAAGGGTTTTCAAGTACGGTAAAGTTAGAAGCTCTTAACTTTTTTATAAAGGCAATAATATGTTCTTCAAAGTCATTTTGAAGTGGCAACAAGGTAAGTTCAATAGATATTTTCATGCGAGAAATTTGAAATGTAAAAGTACTTATTGTTTTTTCAAATCTTCAAAAAAGCGTTCATCATTTTCAAAAGCAGTGCCAATCACAACCAGGTCTGCTCCAGATTCAAAAGCGGTGGTTAATTGTTGTTTGTTGCTAATTCCACCACCAACAATTAGCGGGATAGATAGGTTGTCAGAGACCTCTTTGATGGCTTTTTGGCCGACTGCCACAGTCGCTCCGGAGCCGGCTTCTAGGTAGATGAGTTTTTTACCCGAATATTCTCCTGCCAAAGCTGTGTCTACAATGGTGTTTATTGCTGTTTGCTTAATTGGTTTGGTCTTACTCACACGCTGTACAGCCGTTTCTTTATTGCCATCAATTAATATATAACCAGTCGGAATGATTTCTATGTTTGAACCTTTAAGAAAAGGAACTGCTTTTATTTGTTGCTCAATTAAATATTCTGGGTTTCTACCAGAAATTAAGCTTAAAAAAAGAATTCCGTCTGCCTTATTTGTAATTTGAGTTACATCACCTGGGAATAATACAATGGGTAACTTGGTTGCCTTTTTAATTGCAATTACAACAGACGCTGTGAGCTGTTTTTTGTCTGTGCTTCCACCAACAAATATATGTGTAGCAATAGATTGGTGTACCTTCTCAAAAAATGAAGGAATGCTTTGAATAGCTATTTTTTCAGGATCAATCAAAACAGCCAATAGTTTTTTGTTTTGTTGTTTTGCTGATAAAATGTTTTGGTAAATGTTCACAGAAGCGAAAATAAGAAGTTCTTGATACAAATTTGCTTTTTCATCACAAATTCACTCGAACTGACATGATTTTGAGCCTTTGTAGCTTTGTAAGATTCAAGACTCTGCAACTAGTTAATAAGCATAGACACAAGTAAATCCTTCAAACTCTAAAAAATGGGCTTGATATGTGGTTCTAATTCCATCATAATTAATACTACCTGTTGTTTTTGCATCGGCAAAGCGAAAATCTTCAATGTAAATATTTTCTAAGAATCGTAGTTTTTTCTTCCCGAAGATTTTATACAACGATTCTTTTGCGCCCCAAACAATGGTTAATTTACTAATTAAAGCAGTATGATTGGCGATGGTTTTATATTCTTGAAAAGGCGTGAACTTATGTGCGATTTTTAAAATTTTATCTCGTTGCTTTTCAATGTCAATTCCAACCGGCACTTCATCAGAAATTATTATTCCAGAAAAGGTAAACGAATGTGTTATTGAAATGTATTTTCCGTTTTTTAAATGTGGTTTACCAAATTCATCATAGATCAAATCACCATCAGTTAAGCCAACTTCTTTTAACAACTGTCTCACACTCATAAATCCACGTCGATGCAATTCAGATTTCATGCTATCAATTCTATTTTGATTGCTTTCTGTTAATTCAATTCCAAAAGATAAATCCTCCAAAGATTCTTCAATCTTCCAAATCAATACTTTAGTAGTTTTATTAACAGTTATCGTCTTGTATAGTGGCATAAATTTTAAAAATTATTCCGTAACTTTGCAGTTCGAAATTAAGATATATAACAAAGATACAAATAAATATGAGCACAAATACAGCGACATACGTTCCATTTAAAGTTAAGGATATTTCTTTAGCTGATTGGGGAAGAAAAGAAATTGAATTGGCAGAAGCAGAAATGCCAGGATTAATGTCATTAAGGGAAGAGTATAAAAATACACAACCTTTAAAAGGAGCAAGAATTGCTGGATGTTTACACATGACAATTCAAACGGCTGTTTTAATTGAAACATTACAGGCTTTGGGAGCTGAGGTAACTTGGAGTTCTTGTAATATTTTTTCTACACAAGATCAAGCAGCAGCAGCGATTGCTGGAGCAGGTACATCTGTGTATGCATGGAAAGATATGACAGAAGAAGAATTTGACTGGTGTATTGAGCAGACATTGTTTTTTGGAGAAGATAAGCAACCCTTAAATATGATCTTAGATGATGGTGGAGATTTAACAAACATGGTATTGGATAAGTACCCTGAGTTGGCTGCTGGTATTAATGGATTGTCAGAAGAAACTACTACTGGTGTTCACCGTTTATACGAAAGAGTAAAGAATGGAACATTACCAATGCCTGCAATAAATGTAAATGACTCTGTTACTAAATCTAAATTTGATAACAAATATGGATGTAAAGAATCTGCTGTAGATGCAATTCGAAGAGCTACCGATATTATGTTAGCGGGTAAGCGTGTAACTGTTTGTGGTTATGGTGATGTTGGTAAAGGAACTGCTGCCTCTTTTAAAGGAGCAGGTTCTATTGTTACTGTTACAGAGATTGATCCTATTGTGCTTTACAAGCTGCAATGGACGGTTTTGAAGTGAAGCGTTTAGAAACAGTTGTTGGAAATTCTGATATTATTATTACAACTACTGGAAATAAAGACATTATTCAAGGACGTCATTTTGAAGCAATGAAAGACAAAGTTATTGTGTGTAACATTGGGCACTTTGATAATGAGATTGATATGGCTTGGTTAAATGGAAACCATGGAAATACAAAAGATGTAATCAAACCTCAGGTTGATAAGTATAATATTGATGGAAAAGATATCATTATTTTAGCTGAAGGACGTTTGGTAAATTTAGGATGTGCAACTGGACACCCTAGTTTTGTAATGTCTAACTCATTTACAAACCAAACATTGGCTCAAATCGAATTATGGACAAATGTTGCGGCGTATAAAAACGAAGTATACATGTTGCCAAAAGAATTGGATGAGAAAGTAGCAAAATTACACTTGGCTAAAATTGGTGTTGAGTTAACTGAATTACGTGAAGACCAAGCATCTTATATTGGTGTAACTGTTGCTGGACCTTATAAGCCAGAACACTATAGATACTAAAAGTAGGAGATCGATGTTTAAATCGCTTCGGCTTTAGAGATTAAACTTTTGTTATTCGCTTTTGCTTAATTTATGTTAGTAAAAGGAGAAACGAGTAAAGTATCTCATAAATAAAATTAGAAACCCTTGCATTCATTTGTGAGGGTTTTTTCTTTGAGTAATTTTTTATGAGATAAAAGATATGGAGCACTTATGTATTTTTAAAGGCGATCCACTATATCTTTTTTTCCCTCCCTCAAAAAAGAATGCCGTTGCTAGCGGTAACGCGCGCTTCGTATGTTGCATTTGATTTTTCTTCAAATTTGTATCGAGATGTTTATTACCGCATACTTTTTCTTACTTTGCAGAGAACTTAATCATATCAAATGCAACTATCTAAAAAACTAGGTTTATTTATTGGACCGCTTTTGTTTTTAACCATTATCAACCTGCCTTTCTTTTTAGTCTCACAAAAAGGGGATGCTGTAATTGCAATAGCACTTTGGATGGTTGTTTGGTGGGTTTCAGAAACCGTGCATATTGCCGTAACGGCTTTGTTACCATTAATTCTTTTTCCGCTGTTAAAAGTAATGGCAATAGCAGATGTTGGTGCCAATTACGGGAGTCCCATAATCTTTTTGTTTTTTGGTGGATTTGTGTTGGCATTGGCCTTAGAGAAAGTAAATCTTCACAAAAGAATTGCATTAACCATTATAAAGTATACGGGAACAACACCGAATAAAGTGATTCTTGGTTTTATGATTGCTACGGCATTTATGAGTATGTGGATTAGCAATACGGCATCAACAGTAGTCATGCTGCCAATCGCAATTTCTGTGATAAAATTATTAATTGATGATGCAGATGGTTTTACAAAAGGAGATCAGAATTTTGCGTTGAGCATTATGTTGGGCATCGCTTTTTCTGCCAATGCTGGCGGTATAGCAACTGTGATAGGAACGCCGCCAAATTCGGTATTGATAGGCTTATTAGAAAACGAATACAATATTGAAATCTCATTTTTAACATGGATGAGTTTTGGCTTGCCTTTTTCCATTGCTATGATAACTTTAGTGTATCTGGTTTTGGTAAAGTGGCTATTTCCCTGCAATGACATTCAATTTACTGCTACTTCAAATTTAATTTCAGAAGAGTTAAAAAAACTTGGAAAAATTTCTGTGCAAGAGAAACGAGTATTGACCATTTTTGCGGTCACTGTTTTTTTATGGATTACAAGAACACTTATCAATAAAATGTTCCCTGGATTAAAATTATCAGATACCGTGATCAGTTTGATTGCTGCGGTTTCGTTGTTCTCCATTCCATTGAATTTGAAAAAAGGTAGCTATATCTTAAAATGGGATGATACGCAAAGATTGGCATGGGGCATATTATTGCTTTTCGGAGGAGGTTTGGCGTTGGCAAAAGGAATGGCGTCAAGTGGTTTGGTTGCACTAATTACTGATACCATAGCTGCAGGTAATTTTAATCCAATACTAACCGTCTCTTTGCTAATTGTCTTAATGTTATTTATGACCGAATTGATGAGTAATGTTGCATTAATTTCGGTATTAGCACCCGTTGTTGCAGGAATTGCGATTGGATTAAACATTCCCATTCTAAATGTGTTAATCCCCGTTACCATGGCCTCTAGTTGTGCTTTTATGCTACCAATGGCAACACCGCCAAATGCGATTGTTTTTGCAAGTGGGTATGTAAAAGTAAAACAAATGGTAAAAGCAGGAGTTCTTTTAAACCTATTTGCCGTTGTCTTATTGATTTTGTACTATGTATTCGTGTTGCCGCTATTTTTATAAATCAACCCAACCAACCTTCTCTATCTAAACTTCGATATTGAATCGCTTCTGCAATATGTATTGGAGAGATGTTTTGTGAAGTAGCTAAATCTGCAATGGTTCTTGCCACTTTTAAAATACGATCATAAGCCCTGGCAGATAAGTTTAGTTTTTCCATGGCAGTTTTTAATAATGACATGCTTTCATTAGAAAGTTTGCAGAACTCTCGAATTTGGTTGACATTCATTTGCGCGTTGTAATGCACATTTGCAAAAGTGGTAAAACGTGTTGACTGAATTTCTCTTGCAGCAGTTACTCGTTTTCGAATAGCGACGCTAGGTTCGTTTTTTACTTCCTCTGTAAGTTTTTCGAAAGGTACAGGGGTTACT
>MAAC01010161.1_pt1 | contig 11113 bp, 12 predicted proteins | sample 1115981 | NCBI WGS metagenome assembly MAAC01 (sample SAMN04961126, study PRJNA320927) | seawater metagenome | isolation source: sample BD02T64 sea water enriched with oil for 64 days | place: USA:Gulf of Mexico | collected 2013-07-27 | reverse complement strand
CTACTATGAGAATAAGTCATTCACACATTTACGCTGTAGATCGCTAATGTAACTCATCAACCCTGCCATTGCATTTTCTTCCGTTGATTTCGATTGTTTCCCAAAACAGTTAGTGATTGCTTTATCTACACTTGGATGCAAACGAACTTTTCTACAAACATGATCAAAACCATATACTTCTATAATTGATTTAATAGCCATCTCTACAATCACAAACTTCGCATTTACTGGCTCAATCACTCGCTCAGATATTATTCTGTCAATTTCTTTTAATGCCCTTTTGTCACCAGAAACCATCGCACTACTATCATTCTCCATAACACATCCAAGCAAAATCAATTCACCAGCATCTAAGTTAGGTTGTTCGAGCTTGATAATAGTATTCATGATTTTATGATCAGAAATTTCAGCTCTATTACAGCTTAAATAAAACGCTCTACTTCTGTGTGCAGCTTCTATTTTTTTAAATAATTTTAAAGCTTTTTCATCGTTATGATGAAATGTCACAAACTCATAAGTCGGTAACAAATAAAAAGCGCTCAAATTGTTACCAAAAGCAACCGTTAATTCTTCCAGTAAATCATATTGGGATAGCTTAATAATGACATCATTATCGAAAAAATAGTTTTTGATATTCATTAATCTTCAATCCCCTGTATTACATTGAGGAACGAAAGATCATCGGGTCTTACATACATCCTATTTATAAATCGGGAAAACTCTTGCTTAATTATTGCTTGTGCTTCAGCTTTTCGTTCAATAAATTTCAAAGCACTATACGCAACTACCCAATCATTTGTTTCTTTACCATACGAAAGTGCCAAATGAGAAACAGATATACCAAGCGGCTTTCCAAACTGCATTGCTATTGCCGCAAGTCTGGCTGGAGATGGGCGTGATGGTATTTTCGAATAAAAGCCTTGAATATCATGCCCTCTTCGAAGCAAAGATAAGGAAATATCATCAGCTTCTATTTCTTGCACATCATATTCAGCCAATAATGTCCCTGATAATTCATTCATTGAAACATCAACAACAATGTCTTTGTTATCTAAATGCCCTGAAAGAATATGACCAAATTCATGAAGTAACACAAATAATTGGGCACCTGGACTCTTCTGTCCATGCCCCAACAATATGCAATAGCTATCGCCATTTTTAATAACCATCCCAGCAGGTTTGGTAAATCCTGATACTAATTTATCTAGAAATATAACGGGTAGCCCATGCTTCCAAAACAACTGTACAACAGTGTCTAAGTTCAACTCTTCCAGTTTTTGTATTTCATGCCAAAGAATTTGAATATCAGGAGAAGGAATTTCATTCGACTTTAATATGTTTGAAAATGCACAGGAGATACCTTGAGCTAAATACGAGGACGCAGCTAACTTATCAAATTCTACATTGGCTCTTTTTTTAAACTCTATATTATTAGCTTTAGGCATAAATGAGATATCACCTGACTCGCCAATATCTACTTCTAACCCTAATCTAGACCTTACAAGCAAACAAAACTCTAGGATACCAGCATTGGTTTTTAGAACATCATTTGCCCACCAATTGGGTAGTGTTTTATTAATTAAACCTTGGCTTAAACCAATAGACTTTAATTTTTTGTACAAACTGGACTTAGAGGTAATTTTTAATTCAGTCATTTGATATCCCCCTAATTAAAAAAATCATAGTTTACATGAGTTAGCAACAATTAGCAGCCTTGCTAATTGCTTCGCGTGCATTTCCGTACCATCCCAGACCTGTTTTAACGCATTCATCAATGTTTCACTTTGTTCAGGAGGATTGGTAAACTCTTTTGGATTTACATTTGCATAAACGCATAATTTATTTAGAGCTGTCGTCATCCTCTTAGGATCACCTTTCAGTGCTCTATAAACCGTACTTTGCGTCATGCCACAAGCATTAGCTATGGATACAGTTGTATTCAACCCTTTTAACTTAAGCGATTTAAATACTGACTCTTGTATTTTGTTAATATTCATATTTACCAATTAATTTGCATAAACGCATATACAAGTGTAAAGTATATATTGAGAAAGTCAATAAATGAGGCATAATTAACAAATGAATGATTTAGATATACGAAGATCACTCTTAGACCGATTTATGACTCGTAGTGTATTCGAGTCTTCTTCAGTTTTAGAAGAAGTTTCAGTTAGCAACGGCTGTGCGCGAGCTGATGTCGTTTTTGCTGGTAAAAAACTAGAGTGTTTTGAAATAAAAAGTGAATTGGACTCACTAAAACGACTTACTCAACAAGGTTGGCATTATGGCCGTTCATTCAACCAAGTAACCTTAGTTGCGGCAACAAAGCACTTAGATAAAGCGATTTATTCTATCCCCGCATGGTGGGGGATAATAGAAGTTTCAAGAGCAGGTAAACTTATTCAGCGACGAAAAGCAGCTAATAACCCGGACATAAAATCACATGGATTAGCAGAGTTATTGAATAGAGATGAAGGTATCTCTTTGTTAAAAGACTGCGGAATAACCAAAGGTTTTTCTAAACTAAGTAATCAAAAAATTCATGACAAAGTATCAGAACTTTGCGGTGTACAAGAGTTAAATAAGTTCGTTCTTGGTGCCTTCAAAAGTAGAAAAAAACTAAGGAAAGACAGTTACCTTCCTCATTAACCACATGAGTTAAATGGTGATTATGTGCCTCAGCAATATGCTGAGTTGGCCCACCAGGTTTATCAGAGGTATCGGCCTTGTATTGCCACCTTTTATCCGCCCATGAAAAATCTTCGCCATATTCTTCAAACTCTTCACTCATCACAAGTATTGTTGCTACAGCACAAGAAGCATCAGTTCCTCTTTCAGCATCGCGTATAATCATCCAGTGATCATCTAGTGCATAACGTAAGTTAGCCAACGGGATGCCTCTAGCAGATGGGTCCCACAAAGGGCTAAATGCACCATAATCAGAATATAATAAGTCATGACCCAATAATTCAGTTAGCTCTCCATGCAGTCGCTTATCTTCCCTTGAAATAAATTCAGTACCTACAATACTTGCTAATGATGCAGGAAAGGCACCCGAACTAAATATCAAATTTTCATATCCTGCTGTCAAATACAGTTCAATGCAATCAGCTAAATTCTGTACCTCACTACCTTCAAAATCAGATATAGCACCGTAATCAAACAATATAAGTAATTCATCACCAGTTGAACCGCTTAAATCATCAAGTAAGGTAATAATTGTTTGGTGCTTACTTGTATCTACACCTGAAGATTGATCAGCAATGCAGATCCGAATACTAAGCGAAGAAGCATGATTAGACTGAAAATCAGGTTTAATGTTTTGCAACTGTTCAGGGCTAATCATTGCGTCAATATCATTCGAAGTTATCAGGGTATCTATTAACGGTAGCAGGCTATTAACCCCATCAATTCTTGATAGATCGACTATAGAAAAACTAGTCCACACAGCATCTAAACCAATGGTCAATTTAGATACATCTTCATGTTCTGTTAACCACCAGATAGGTGTCATGTATTTAGCGTCATCTTCAAACAAATTGCTTACCGCAAGTTGCTCTCCCATTTTCCATCTAAGTATTGGGTAATACATATAAAGTCCATTATATTTATATAAGTAAAAACATATTTTCGAATCAATTTTCTTAAAGAAATTAATCTCTATTTATGTAGCTTAAATTAGCATGGTAAAACGTCACTGCCAAATTTTTTAACATTAATATTTATTTAATCAACTTTACCATTAAGCTCTTCTAATAACTTGACTCTAGTCATTAATTCAAGAAGTTTTCCGAATTTACGGTTTAAATGACTTTAATATTTTATATGCCTACAAACTCACCTAATCGAATAGATAAAAATTATAAAAATCAAAGCAATAATGCGAATCTTTCAATGAAATCAGGGTTAAATGATATTTTTTATTACAATAATAACCGTTATCTTTCACTATATAGTTCTATAGAAGACAAGGTAAAAGCACTGCTTCAGCTAGATGGAGGTTATGAAACTGCGTTTAAGGGGCCTGATGATAAATACGCTCGCTTTCCTAATTTAATCCTGATGGATAATATTGAAGACAAAGAAATGGGAGAAGCGCGAAGCCAAATTTTTCAACGTCAATTGGTTGAAGTTTGCGGTACGATAAAGGACGACTATCAATTGATATACACCACATCGATGATCGCAGAAGCACTTCAAGGTACGCTATGTGTAGGTCCATTCTACCATCTAGGTGATCATACGTTAGATTTTTAGCTATATATTATTTTTGCTCTCAGAAGCTGTTCTAAATATACCAATCTTGTTCGTTGTCTTTTAATGCAAACAGAACGGTTTTGACTTTTGTTTGAGGAATATCAACATCAATATCTACATCTAAAGCATCACCAAGCTCTGAATGTACAAGGTTTGATGACCAAACTAAAGAACCACACTTCATTTTTAAATCATCGTTCAAAAGCCCCTTAAACTCTTTTGAATTCTGATCATAGATCCCAATCTTATTAAGTTTATCAAATAATTTAACAACCCAAAAACGAGCACCTTTTGGCGTTTGTAAGTTATCACTAGCTAATAACATATATTTGTTTAAAACATATTGATAAGCAATGTATGCAAGCCCATTATTAGCATATCTTTCATCAGTATAAGCTCCTCTCACTTGCTTACCATTTATTGCTTTATTTTTCGTTTCAATTGTACAATTTTGAAAAACAAACCGTGATGTATCTTCTTCTCCCACATGCATTTTCATCGCTAGAACTTGATTAATAATATCCGTGTCTGCATTTCCTTCACCCTTTAAACGCATTATTTCATCTGCAATAAAAGCATCATTCCCTTCAGAAAAAGTCAACATAACTATAGTGATACAGGTTGAGTAAGTAACAACGTCGAGGAAATCTTGCTCTTTTAAGCAAAAAATTCGACCCGCAGAAATAAAATACTGAGAGTGTATTAAATATGAGGACAGACTTTGAGGAGCTATAGTCAACTCTTTACTATAGCCAGATTCTATTATTTCAGGAGGCAATTATGACAAGCACTTTACACAGCGTATTTTTGATGAATGACTTGTTCACTTTTTACCCGATGATTAATAGCACTCTCATTTAAATAACTATTAATCACATTTGTTACTTTTTCCTTCATTAATTCAAATCTAGATAAACTTAGGTTAGAATCACTTTTGTCAAAGAAAATAGTTTGAGATATTTGATGTGCTTCAAATATTACAGGTACACGTGAACGTGGCTTTATATGGGTGTAATATTCAGATTTTTTATACACAATAAAATGCGGTTCACTTTTATCTGTCATTATACTAACAACAATATTTTCACTAGACACAAAAAATTCACCGATCACACTAGTATCGCGTCTCAACATATTTAATGGTCTTGTGTACAATTCTTGTTTCATATCAATTCAAATAATAGCTAGTTTCATTATTAACTATAAATAATTTTCATGAAACAGTCAAATTTTGACCTCTTTTAAGAGTATTATTAAATTGGGGAGTAATGGCGAGTATCAATCCAAAACATTAATTTTTTTATTGTTTATTTATCCTCAAAATACCACCTGAATCAATCAAATAGTGACTTGTTATTTACATAAACAACCTGAATTCTGGATAAGAATTTCAATAAAACACAAGACGTTGACAGTCTAAATGTAATCAATTGGTGGTTATTAACTTAAATTTAGAAAAAAATAAATTAGAAAGGTATTAGAGCGGCATGGATAATTTAATTAAAACTTTTTATGATGTCGATGATTTTTGTAAACTATTTATTCCTGCATGGGAGCTGACGTTAATACCCACCGATTAAACACCTTATTAAAGGCCCTGACAGCAACTTTAAGCTATCTTTAGTGAATATCTATAAAGGTATAGTCTTTTGATCTTTCAAGCGCTGTGAGCGTGTATATGAACAGGTATTCTTACGATGTGTGATTTGAATTAGAATTTTGAGTAGAAGTGATTGTACAAGGATTAACATTAAAATAAGAATACTGCATGTAACTCTTGATTTTACAGTAAAAAAGTACAACGAGAAGGCGGTGGGAATCGAACCCACAGCTTTAGCTTGGAAGGCTAAGGTATTACCACTATACGACGCCTTCTCGTTGTACTCTCAGTTTTCAAATATATTACTTAAAATTATTAAATATCACAATATTCACTTGGCCGAATCAATATTTAAATTAAATGAACTTTAAAAGTAAAAGTATTTATTATCTTAAAGTAAAAGTATATCTACTTTTACTTTCGGTTTCTTACTGCAAGCTGTATTACAATAAAACACAGGATTTAACTCAGTCAGTCACACTATAAAGTATGAAAACAGGTATCCCTAAATCGAACCCGCTTCATCAGCTTGGAAGGCTGAGGTAATAGCCAGTATACGACACCCGCTTCGTCTATCAGATTATCTCTGTTTTACGTTTGCATTTTCTTAACAGAAAAGTACTAACTAAAAATATGGTGGAGGGAGGTGGATTCGAACCACCGAAGGCGGAGCCGTCAGATTTACAGTCTGATCCCTTTGGCCACTCGGGAACCCCTCCAGTATATTTACCTACTTCACCTAAGGAGAAATAGTGATTACAAGTCAGTTGCTCTACCAACTGAGCTAAGTCGGCACTACATTAAGTGGTGCGAATTCTAGAGTAATGTTTTGCCCCTTGCAAGAGCAAAATTAAAAAAAATTGATGTTTTTATTGGTTTCCGATTCGTTTGCTAGTTGTTTGATGTTTTTTTATCCAAACATAGCTTCATTAACCTTCATGATAGGTTTGTAGACCTATAAACACGAGATCTTCTATCACTAAATTTTTTTGAGAAATGAGTGAAGACAATAAATAACTATTACCGCCCGTTAATATAATGTCGTCAATGTGAATTCCCTGTTGCTCACTTTGTGATATTGCCATATTCACTGCACCCACCGTTGCAACCCAAGCGGCATTATGAACATTTTCAGATGTATTAGTACCAAAGGTTACTTGCTCTTTTTCTTTGTCGTTAGCATGTACATGGATAGTATTGGCCAATACACTGGTAACTAACATGTTTATTCCTGCTAATATCCAACCACCTTGATGCTGACCGTTAGCGGCTAACAAATCAAACGTTGTTGCTGTGCCAGCATCAATGATCAATATATTTTTATTAGGCAGTGACTCCGCTGCACCTATTAAGGCTAACCAGCGATCAATACCCAATTGTGCTGGTTGTTGGTATGCGGTAGTAATTTTATTTTTCTTAGCTTCGCTAACGACTCGTTGATAGACAACTTTATTATGCTGGCACCAATGATCAATGTCATCGGTTAATTGGTTATGGCTGACACTCGCCACAATAACTTTTGTCGCGCCAGTAAATCGTTCAGTTAAAAATTCATCGGAAATAGATTCATTTGATATCGCTTGTGGCTGACTTCTCTCACCATGCTCAACAGTACAATATTTTGTTCTGGTATTGCCTATGTCAATTAGAATGATCATTCGTCACCTCTAAGACTGACTTCACCACCATAAATAGGCTTAACTTGGCCGTCGACTTCTAACATTAAAGCACCTTGATTATTGACCCCTCGACAAATCCCTCTAGTCTCCTTCTCGCCTGTTAGTAATTTCACACGCTTATTTAAGTAAAAATCTCGTGCATGCCATTCATCAAGCATGACCGCCAAACCATTGTTTTGATGTTGTTGCAGCCTTTTCAGTAAATGGTGTATTAACTGCGCGCTTAAAATGTTTCTATCAATTTTGCTTGCACAATGACTCTGTAAATCAGTCCATTTTTGATCAATCTGCTGAGCCGCTTGCTGTGGTATAGACAAATTTAGACCAATGCCGATAACACTGTGGCTAGGTTCAAGTGCTTGCCCTTCAAGATCAATCAAAATACCTGCTAATTTCACCCCGCCCAAATAAACATCATTCGGCCACTTTAGCTGTACTTGAATATTGGTCACCGAATAAATTGCGTCACTCACCGCCAATGCTGTCACTAAACTTAAACCCATAGCAGCTGACAGGCCTTGCTCTAAATACCAATACATAGATAAGTAAATTTGCGAACCAAAAGGAGAAATCCATTGTCTACCACGGCGGCCTCGACCTGCGCTTTGATATTCAGCTAAACATACCTGCCCTTGAGTGACTTGGTTTGGTAACCGACGCATTAAATAACTATTAGTTGAGTCAATTAAACTGTGCACTTCTACTTCAGGCATTATGCTATTTTTTGGTAGTGCTGAAAAAATTTTATTAGCACTTAATAGGCTTAATGGTTGCGATAATTTATAACCTTTACCGGTAACACTGTATATATCTAACCCCATTGACATTAATGCTTTGATATGTTTTGAAATAGCGGTTCGACTTATATCTAATTGATTGCCCAACTCTTGTCCTGAAACAAACCCACCATTGGCTAGTGCTTTAATCAGATGCTCTCTTACTGCCTTTACCATATTAGTGACACTCGTGAACTTTTGTTAAATTAGCAAAGTCTTGTTCACCTTGTTGGGTGATCATACGAACTTCTGGAGAGATTAGGATATCAAACTTTGCTAATACCTGCTGTTGGACATATTTTGCTAATACAACAATGTCTTTACCCTCATCACTGCCATAATTAACCAAAACGAGTGCTTGATGTTCATGCACACCAACACCATTTTTACGATATCCTTTTAGCCCTACCTCTTCAATTAACCAACCCGCAGCAAGTTTAACTTGCCCATTGTCCTGAATATATAGCGGTATTAGGGGGTAAATTGCCTTTAAGCTAGTTGCCTTTTCTTTATTCACCAAAGGGTTTTTAAAAAAGCTCCCCGCATTCGGTAGCTTGGTAGGGTCGGGTAATTTAGCTTGTCGCAAACTGATTATTTTATCCATAACTTGTTTGGCAGTAGGGTTTTGGCCTAACGTATTCAAGCCTGCATAAGATAAATTAGCCCGCCATAATTTTGGAAAATTAAATATAACTTCAGTAATAATACCTTTGTTATATAAAGCTTCTTTAAAAATGCTATTACGATATGAAAATTGGCAGTCGTCATTACTCAAGGGTTTAATGGCTTTACTAGCAAACTCATACCACTTTATTTGTGAACAGAACTGAGAAAGCTCTGCCCCGTAAGCACCAATATTTTGCACCGGTGCCGCACCAACACTACCAGGAATTAATGCTAAATTTTCTAAACCAAAAATTCCTTTTACCAGACAATACTTAACTAATTCGTGCCAGTTCTCTGCTGCACCAGCACGAACTACATAATGATCAGCTGATTCAGAAATCTTGATACCTTTAAAATTAGGTTTAATAATAATTGGTGCTTGTTCTTCAATAAATAAAGTATTACTGCCATCACCAAGAATATAAAAAATCTTTTCGGATAAGTCTGGTAATGACTTAAGATCAGCAAGTGTTTTAGGGAAATATATAATTGGGCAAATAGCTTTAATATTAAAGCTATTATTTTTTTGCAAGGGAAACTGCTGGCTAGATTCCATAAGTACTTTGTTGAAACATTTCGAATATGCTTATTGTACTTAATATTTTAGCCAACACCAGAAAAGCCTATATTGAAAGATTGTTATGGTTAAATTTTCAATGCCTACTTGTATAAAGAAGCTTAACCAAAAATAGCGCGCATTAAACCAATAACGTGATTAACCGATTTACCATTTTTTACTTCCCTTACAATTGATTCACGTTTACCTAAAATATACTCAGGTAAATTCTCATCACTTAGCGCACGGTCAACTAACATTTCAGCCGTTTCTTTCGTGCGCTGCTTTTTGCCCTTTATACTCGTCGAGTTCTTGTTTAATGCCTTATCTCGCATACGTATAAAATTTGACTGATCGGCAAGACTCTCATCTGCATATAAAAATAGATCTATAAATAAGGCTCTCGCTTGCCATATTTTTAATTCAAATTGACTATCAACGTCACTGGTAAAATCAGAAGAATCAGTGTTGGGCTGTGTTTGATGCCACCAAGCAAAAGTACGTATAGTGCCTATCATATCCTGCCAGTAGCTATCAAAGTCAGCATTATTGAACTTTGCAATTGATAAGCCTTGGCAAAGCACATCAATTTTGGCATTAGTTAAAGCAACAAATTGATCAGGTCGACGCATAGCAAGTAAGCGAGTCGCGGCAGCTAATGGCGCCTTTTCACCTGATGGCTTTTCTTTGATATAATTGGAAAATATAGTCTGAAAAGCCGAGCTAAATGCTTGATACTGTGACGGAGTGACGTCACCATCAAGCGGTATAAAGCTAAGTGCATGGTCAAAATCTTCAGGCTGTTGCTGCAGCAATAAATGGAAAGTTTTTGCTCCCTTTGTTGAGGCAAACCATTCCACATCAAAGTCATAAACATTATGGTGATGATTATTAGTATGCTTACCTGTGAAAGCAAGTAAGTCATGCTCTCCCATTTGAGCGAGTGGTTTATCGCTAAGAACTTTAATATAGTCCAACAACCTCAACCGCTCTTCAAGAGCTTGGATAGTTGATTGTTGTTTAATAAAGTCTACAAAAATTGGCCAAGGAGCTATTCTGACCATTTTTAACTGACTAACGCTCGCTGCAACCTCTAAGGTTTCTTCTAGTTTTTTTAATGGTTGAAATTGCTTTGGTTCGAGTAAATCAAAATTAATTTCATGTCGGCATAGCTTTAATAACTCAGTACTCCAGCCAAGGAAATCATCTGGCCTATTCGTTACTTTGACAGCCATTAGATTTAAACTAATATCACTAACGAACTTTAACGCATTTTGATATAAGGCATTTTCAGCATCTGACAATGCCATTTTTATTGGGGAAGATAACAACTTTCTCATATACTATAGGGAACTCCGAACAAAGTGTTTGACAGTAAACATAGCTAAGGAGCGACTATCGTTTACTATGCTTTCACTCTTTCTAAAAATCAAATAGCAAAAAGCCCGACTCTTACGAATCGGGCTTCTCTAATAGGAACCTAGCAATGTCCTACTCTCACATGGGAACTCCCACACTACCATCGGCGCTACTGCGTTTCACTTCTGAGTTCGGAATGGAGTCAGGTGGGGCCACAGCG
>MAAC01012140.1_pt1 | contig 11116 bp, 6 predicted proteins | sample 1115981 | NCBI WGS metagenome assembly MAAC01 (sample SAMN04961126, study PRJNA320927) | seawater metagenome | isolation source: sample BD02T64 sea water enriched with oil for 64 days | place: USA:Gulf of Mexico | collected 2013-07-27 | reverse complement strand
GAGCATTTTGACATGGCACATAAGAAAGCTGCAGGTAGTACACGAAATGGTCGTGATTCAGAAGCAAAACGTTTAGGTGTTAAACGTTTTGGTGGCGAATCAGTATTAGCAGGTAACATTATTGTTCGTCAACGTGGTACTCGTTTCCACGCTGGTAGCAACATGGGTATCGGTAAAGACCACACGTTATTCGCATTAACTGACGGTAAAGTTCAGTTTGATGTTAAAGGTCCAAAAAGTCGTAAGTTTGTTAGCATTATCGCTGACTAATCTTAGATTCGATTTTCTAAAAACCTCGCATCTTGCGAGGTTTTTTTTTGGATAATTATAAAGACATAGACACGCTTATTTTCTAATGAAAGTATTCGCGCAATGTTCACAAAAAATGGTTTATACTAGCAATATATAAACCACAAGACTTTAGGGCTGTGTAAAACACCATGAAATTTGTTGATGAAGTTGAGATCAGAGTTGAAGCTGGCGACGGCGGTAATGGCTGTGTCAGTTTTCGTAAAGAAAAATATATTGAATTTGGCGGTCCTAATGGCGGCGATGGTGGCGATGGTGGCGACGTTTACCTTATGGCTGATGAAAGCCTAAATACCCTCATTGATTACCGTTTTGAACGCTTTCATCGTGCTAAGCGTGGTCAAAATGGTCAAAGTCGAGATTGTACGGGTAAAAGCAGTAGTGATTTAATTTTAAAAGTACCTGTTGGTACCCGCGCTGTTGATATTGAGACGGGTGAGCAACTTGGTGATTTAACCCACAAAGACCAAAAAATGTTAGTGGCTAAAGGCGGCTGGCATGGTTTAGGTAATACGCGCTTTAAAAGCAGTACTAACCGAGTTCCGCGTCAAAAAACTGATGGCACACCAGGTGAAATTCGCAACCTAAGCCTAGAGTTATTATTACTTGCTGATGTTGGTTTACTTGGCTTGCCTAATGCGGGTAAATCGACATTAATTCGCAGTGTTTCTGCGGCGAAACCGAAAGTGGCTGATTATCCATTTACCACCTTAGTACCTAACTTAGGTGTAGTACGTTTAGATACTCAACGCAGTTTTGTTATTGCTGATATTCCGGGTATTATTGAAGGTGCAGCAGATGGAGCAGGTTTAGGAACTCAGTTTTTAAAACATCTTGAACGTTGTCGTATCTTATTGCATGTTATTGATATTATGCCTGTTGATGGTTCAGATCCATTAGAAAATGCTAAAACTATTATTAGTGAGTTAGAGCAGCATAATGAAAAACTAGCAGGTAAGCCTCGTTGGATTGTATTTAACAAACTGGACTTGATGCTTGAAGATGAAGCCAAAGAGCTTACCGATGCTATTATTGCCGACCTTGATTGGCAAGGGGAAGTACATAGTATTTCAGCCTTTAATAAAATGGGCACAGAAGAACTCACTCAACGAGTGATGACATTTATTGAAGAATTACCACCAGAGGAAGAAGAAGTACTTGTTGATGGTAAAGATGTTGAATTCAAGTGGGATACCTATCATGAAGATACGATAGCTGAGCTTGATGATGATCTTGATGACGAAGACTGGAATGAAGACGATTATGACGTTGAAGTCGAATATCGTCCTTAATTAATACTTCAGTTGTAACTTTAATTAAATAATTTTAGAAGGCGAATCAGTAATTTACTGATTCGCCTTTTCAGATCAAGTCATTGTTGTTTTTAAGTTGTTGATGTTCATTGTTTTTTATGTGAATATATTCAACTAAATATGGTTGCTGATGGCTTATATGGCGAAGACCGAATGCCCCCCAAGCATTAGTACAAAAAAACTACACTATAGACTAAATAATACTTTTGGTTTATACCGCCTATAATGTAATATCATTTGTAACTGTTCACCACTGAGCCGCGATGCTTCACAGAGGGCTCTTCGAGCCTACACGGAGACTTTTTTGTTATTCTCGGTGTAGTGCGTTAGCACCTCGGTGCTCTCTGTGGTAAATACTTCTAAGCTGAATAAATAATATAATCTTAGGTTTATCGAGATAAAGGATACTCAATGCCTGCTCAAAATAATAATAAAAAATTTAGATACTCTATTCGAGTCACCGTTGTCTCGGTCTTTATATTCGCAAATTTATTAACCGCGTCGGTTGCCATTGGTTTGCAATACTATTTTAGTAAAAGCATGGCAACTGAATCGGCACTTTCACTCTATAACACCACCGCTGAAAATACGCGTAATTACCTGGCAACTCTCGATAGCAAAGCCGTTAATACTTCCAAGATTTTGTCCAAATACTCAAACCTGATTGAAGATGGATGGATAAAGGGGCAATCTCGCGAGTTGTTCGCTCAGGTATTGCAAAATAACCCTGTGTTCTACGCTATTTACGTTGGTTTTGGTAATGGCGATTTATATGAACTCATTAATCTTGATTCCGATCCTGTTGTACGCAGCCATTATAATGCATTACCACAGGACCGCTGGATTGTGGTATCAATAATTAATAAAGACGGACAAAGAACTCGTCGTTATGAGTTTTATGACAGCGCATTTGAACTACGCGTGTTCAGCGAAGAAAAGAGTAATTATTATGCCAATGAACGTCCTTGGTTTACCAATGCTAAAACCGATCAGACCTTTAAAACCGATCCCTATTTATTCCAAATGCTTAAAGTACCAGGACAAACATATTCAACGATAATTCCATCGACAGGTGCGGTACTGGCAATTGATATTGCTTCGACCTCACTATCGAGGTATTTATCGAAACAAAAACTCAGTAAAGATAGTGAAATATACCTACATAAGGCTGGCGGTGAAATTATTGCCACCAACCTAGCTCAACAACAATCGAATATTTTACTTGATGTTAAGCCTATAGCGCTAAGCTCACAGCAAAAATCATTCATTGACCAGCAGCCGGTAATAAGAATTTCCAATTCAATGGATTGGGCTCCGATAGACTTTGCCGTGTCTGGCCTACCCAAAGGCTACGTGGTTGATGTCGTTTCAATCATATCTAAAATGACTGGCTTGCAGTTTCAATATATCAACGGCTTTAATTGGCCACAACTGGTTGAGAAATTCCAATACCAAGAACTTGATATGCTGCAGGCTATTTACCGCAATGCTGAAAATGAGCGTAATGGTATCGTCAGCAAGCCCTTTTTAACCTTGCCCTTTGCACTGATCACTAAACCCGGTGTCGCCACTATAACTCAGCTTAAGCGTTTAAACGGCCGCAAGTTGGCTATCGTCAAGGGCTGGTCAATTACCAATGATTTACTATACCATTTTCCGAACATTGACATTATCGAGCTCACAACGCTTAAAGAAGTCATCGAGGCCGTTCGTCGTGGTGAGGCTGATGCGGGCCTAGACATCAGGGAGATTTTTCATCACGTTGCCCAGCAGTATTTTATTGATGACATAAAGTACCATGACGATTTGAGTTTTCAACCAACAGAGTTGTCAGACGATCTGCACTTTTTATTACAGCACGGCAATAATGAACTCGCCGCGATCATTAACCTTGCGATCTCTAATATAACGCCAAAGAAACGACAAGCCTTGAAGGCTAAATGGTTTGAGCGTAAGGATAAAATATCTAATAAGGTGAATAACGGAATCGTCCCCTATGCTGAATTTATCATTGCCGCCAACAAGGTAGATCTGGAAAATACTTTTTCGATGACTGAAATAGAGGGCGTTGACTACTTTGTCTTTTCAAAAACCATCGGCTCGCAAGCACAACAAGGTGACGTTTTTTCCATAATCACTCCTGTTGATAAAATACTGGACGAGAGTTTAAACGAAGTAAAGTTATCTATCGCTGTGACGGTGATCTGTCTATTATTGATGTTACCAATTTCATGGTTTTTTGCCTCGCCAATTGTTAACCCTATTCGTTTATTGGCCAAACAGAACAACAAAATAAAAATGCGCCGTTTTAATGAGATCAAGCAAGTTGAGTCCAGCATTACTGAAATCCATGAGCTTTCTGTGTCTCTCACCGAGATGTCTGATTCTATTCAAAAACAAGAACGGGTTCAACAAGAGCTACTCGATTCGTTTATTCGTGTTATTAGTCAGGCAATAGATGACAAGTCTCCTTATACGGCAGGGCATTGTGAACGGGTACCTAAGCTGGCAATTATGCTGGCTGATTTCGCTGCCAATTCCAACGAGCGACCATTTTCGGATTTTTCATTTGATGAAAGTGAGCGACGAGAATTTAGTATCGCAGCCTGGCTCCATGATTGCGGCAAGGTGACAACACCCGAGCATATTATCGACAAAGGCACTAAGCTCGAGGTTATTTACAATCGAATCCACGAGATCCGAATGCGCTTCGAGGTGTTGTGGCGTGATGCTGAGATTGATTATTTAAAAGCTCTCAACGAAGAGCCCGATAATCTTGTGTTGCTAACAGAGCGCTTAAAACATAAAAAGGCCTCACTGGTTGAAGATTTTGAGTTTATTGCCAATGCCAATGTTGGTGGTGAATTCATGGCAACTAAAGATATTGAACGGTTAAAGTCATTGTCATCTATCACCTGGCAGCGGTACTTTGACGATACGCTTGGTTTATCTCCAGTTGAATCGGCGCGTTGTCAGCCCTACCTTGGTGATTTTCCCGTAACCGAAAATCTGCTGATGGATAAAGCGCTACATATAGTAGAGCGAGATCACGAGGTAACGTTTGATGCTAAATTTAATATCAAGATGGAAGTGCCTCAACATCTTTACAATAATGGCGAATTGTACAACTTATCCATTTCTCGGGGCACTCTAACGGCGGAAGATCGTTTCAAGATAAATGAGCATATTATCAGCACGATTAAAATGCTTGAAAGCCTGACGTTTCCCCCTGAGCTCGCCAAGGTTCCGCGCTACGCATCAACCCATCACGAAACGATGAAAGGAACTGGCTACCCGAGAAAATTGTCAGCAAAAGATTTATCGATTCCTGAGCGGATTATGGTCGTTGCCGATATATTCGAAGCGTTGACCGCAGCCGATCGCCCTTATAAAACGGCTAAACCAGTGAGTGTCGCTATCGATATCTTATATAAGATGGCGCTCGATAATCACATTGATATGGATATCTTTAAATTACTTTTGAGCAGCGGCATCTATTTAGAATATGCCGAGCGCTTTTTACCAACAGAACAATTAGACTCTATAGACATTGATAAGTACCTCAAACAATCGGTAGCGGCAGACTGCCCCATCTAATTTTAATAAAATTAGATGCTTGGCTAGGATGTTTTTGTGGAATAAATTTGACATCATTAAGTATTCAAGGAATTGATGTGTCGTTATTTAGAAAGGAAGCAGCCCCTTATTAAGTTAGCATTCAACTAGCGTTATCACGCTAGCCCAAGCATTATCTATCAAACTGACCGTACTTATTTTAGTGTCAGTTGCTGTTGCCATTTTATCTTTTTTATTTAATGGTAAATATTTATGTAAAGAAACCGTGCGCGTTTTTTAATGCCAAATTAAGGCATAATCAACAGCTTTGTTAACCAAAATTAATGCACAATAATATGAGAAATAACGCCTACAATAGTAGGTTACTACTAAAAGATAAATATAATAATGACGATTATTAAAACAAAAAAAGCCAACGGATTTTTTAATTACTTATATAAGCCTTTGTTAATATGCTTGTATGTATTCAGTGCTCAGGTACATGCGATAGCATTAGAAGATTTCTCGCGTCATTTGACATATTACGATATAAAGATATCTCCTGATGGCAAGCATTTAGCCGCTTTGATTAATAGTGAGGGTACCAAGAAGCTAGTATTTTTAGATACTGAAACCTATCAAGTTACTTTTGCACTTAATTCTGGAATGAACAGTCAGTCGGCTGATTATTACTGGGCCAACAATGAACGTGTTGTTATTCAGGTAGAGCAGTTACGGGGTTCATTAGAAAAACCAATTAATTTAGGTGAACTCTATGCGGTGAATTATGACGGTAGAAAGAGAAAAATGATCTTTGGTTATAGATCAAAAAGCGGGTTAGTTTTATCTGCCGATGGCGGTTTTTTAATTAACACTTTAAAAGATGATAATAAGCATGTACTCATTCAAAAGCAGGCTTTATCACGAAAATCTGATGTTTTGCCTAAAGTAGTTAAGTTAAACATTTATTCGGGTAAAGAAAAACGTGTACGCAGTGCTCCAATTCCTTATAGTCAATTTCTTGTTGATAATAATGGTCAGCCCCGTTTTGTGGTAGGCATTGATAATAACCATAAAACCAAACTTTTCTACTCAATAAAAAAGGGCGAAAAGTGGCAAAGTTTTGGTGATGAGTTTGATGGTGAATTTGAACCAATTACTTTTGCACAAGATAATCAGAGTATTTATGCATTAAAAGCTAAAAATGGAGAAGCGAAAAGTTTATATAAATACAACCTTAAAACAAAAGAAGAAACCCTGCTTTATAAAAGTAATATGGTTGACCCAACTTTTATAATGAAATCAGAGCTGAACAGTGTCTATGGCTTACGTTTAGATAAAGATTATCCAAGTTATATTTATCTTGATAATAATGATGAAGAAGCTAAATTACATAAAGCGTTATATGGTGCTTTTAAGGGCGATAATGTTGATATCACGAGTAAAACAGAAGATGGTAAGCAAATTATTGTTAAGGTTAGTAGTGATCGAAACCCAGGTACGTTCTATTTATTTAATACTGAAACAATGCAAGCAAAACATTTATTTGATAGCGCTGCTTGGATTAAACCTCAAGAAATGTCTCAGGTTGAACCTTTTAGAATAAAAACACCCGAAGGATTAATTTTAAATGGATTCTTAACGCTTCCTAAAAATAAAGCTAAAAACTTGCCTACGGTAGTCTTCCCGCATGGCGGTCCTCATGCTCGAGATTATTGGCGGTATGACCCTCAAGTGCAAATGTTAGCTAATGCTGGCTATGCTGTTATACAAGTTAACTTTCGCGGCTCAACGGGTTATGGTAAAGCTTTTATGCAAGCGGGCTATAAAAATTGGGGTAGTAAAATTCAGGATGATATTTTATTAGCTACAAATTACGCTATTCAACAAGGTATTACGGATAAAAATAGAGTGTGCATATTTGGAGCAAGTTTTGGTGGTTATAGCGCTTTACAAAGTGCAATTAGAACACCTGAGCTATTTAAGTGTGCTATTGGGTATGCAGGCGTATATGATTTACCAATGTTATATGAAGAGGGGGATATTACGTCAGTTAAATGGGGTGATGCCTTCTTAGACAAAACATTGGGCACTGATATAGCGCAGCAGCGCGTACAGTCACCTGTTTATCACGTTGATAAATTAAAAGCAGCTGTCCTTATTATTCATGGTGAAGATGACCAAAGAGCGCCTTTAGAGCATGCTGAAAAATTAAAAGAGGCGCTTGAAGAGCATAATAAACCTTTTGAATGGCTGGTTAAAGATAAAGAGGGTCATGGCTTTTATAATGAAGCAAATATTTTAGAAGCCAATCAAAAAATATTAGGCTTTTTAAATAAATATATTGGCTCATAAACTATGATTAAATTGTCTCAAAAATAATGTAAATTGACAGTCGACCTTAAATAAATATATTTAAGAATCAAGACCAATTCAAGTGATATAGTTTTAATAAATGTCATGGTAAAACGTTGGACTATCAAATGAATAAATCTCAAGTTAAACGTATTGGCATATTAACCAGTGGCGGTGATGCGCCAGGTATGAATGCTGCAATACGCTCTTTGGTATTAGCGGCACACCATTACCATATTGAAGTTATAGGTTTTTATCATGGTTATAATGGCTTGGTTTGTGCGGAAAATATTGCCCAGTCAAAGGTGTTAAGTCTAAAAGATGTCAATGGCATTATTCACCGTGGTGGCACTGTTTTAAAAAGTGCTCGTTGTCTACAAATGTTAGAAAAACAAGGGCTTGAACAAGCTTCGAGTACACTTGAAGATAAAGGTATTGATGCTTTAGTGGTCATTGGCGGCGATGGCTCTTTTAATGGTTTATTGGCGTTAAAGCAGCATTGGCAAGGGCAACTTATTGGTATTCCAGGCACTATAGATAATGATCTTGATGGTACTGATTTTACTATTGGCTTTGCTACCGCGGTAAATACAGGCATTGACGCGATTGATAAAATTCGTGATACCGCTGATGCCTTTGAGCGAATTTTTATTGTTGAGCTTATGGGGCGTCATAGCGGCCACATTACCTTTAATGTTGGAATAGCTTGCGCCGCGGAGCAGGTATTATCGTTTGAAAATTTTAGTGTCAATGATCAACAAAGCAAATTAATTGAGCTTGCTAAAGAGATTAAAACGGCGAAGGAAAACCGTCATACTAGCTACATTATAGTTATTGCTGAAAACCTTTGGCCTGGCGGTGCAACAAATTTAGCGCAGCAATTAAAACAAGCGGCTGATATGGATTGCACTGCTTGCGTATTAGGCCATATTCAACGGGGTGGCTCACCCGTAGCAAAGGATAGGTTATTGGCAACTAAAATGGGCGTTGCCGCTGTGCAAGCGATTATGGCGGGTGAAAATAAAATCATGATTGCGGAGCAGCATAGCGCAATCTGCTATATTCCCCTTAAGCAAGCAGTGAAACACCATAAACGCGTTAATCAGCAGCTTGTTAATGCCCAAAAGAATATTTTAGCACTTACCGCACAAACGCAATATTAAGCTTACTTGACGATGCTGTTTACTAAAGAGTTCATTGGGAACTAGGTTGTTTTTGCTAATACTTGACCTGTTGTAGGGACAAAGAAAAACAACTTCCTTGCCCTAACTGGCTATCAACAAACAATTCTGAATTTAAAATACGGCTGAGTTTTTGGCTAATCGCTAGGCCTAATCCTGCATGAGGCGTATTATCCTCACTGGCGTTGCTGGCGCGATATCTGGCATCAAAAATATAGGCAATATCTTCTTTGCTAATGCCGGTACCATTGTCCGTCACGGTAATTTTAATTTTATCAGCTAATTGTGCTATTTGTACTATCACTTCACCTTTTTCAGGGGTATGCCTCAGGGCATTTTCCAGTAAATTAGTGATGATACGCTCTAATTTTGCAATGTCTGAATAAACAATAAAGTGACATTGCGCAGGTTGCAACTGCAAACTGATTTGTTTGTCTTTTGCTTTAAGCGCGAATTTGGCAATGATGTCGTGCAGCAACTCACCTATGGCGAAGGTTTCTAAATTCACCGTTACTTGCCCGTCTTCTAAATGGGCTAATTCAAATATTTGATCGATTAAGCGCTTTAACTGCATGGCATTACGCCCCGCGGTGGCTAAATAGTTGCTACGTTCTTGCTCATTTAATTGCGTGTTTTTGATGGTTAGCGTTTCTATATAACCTTGCATGGTGGCAAGTGGCGTACGTAAATCATGAGATAAATGGGTAAGTAGTTCACGCCTGATGCGGTCATTTTCGGTTAGTTGATAAAATTGCTGATTAATTTGCACAACCATGTCGTTAAAGGTATGACCTAGAACATGTACTTCGTTTGTCTGGGCGTTTTTCCATTGACTTAAGCTCACTTTATTTTGATCAAAGTTAGCGGCTTTAACGGCTTGCATTTCATAACTTAACTTTCTAAGTGGCGCGGTAAAATAACGAAATACCGCTAACAATAACACTAAGAGCAATATTAAAGAGCCAATAAATAAACTGCCATATTGTTGTAAATATTTATCATTTTTTACTTGGTTAAAAATAGAGTCATAAATTTCACCACCAATAATCACGTATAAATAACCTTGTAGGTTTTTACCTCGATAAATGGGCGCGGCAGAAAATATTTTTTGTTTATCTAAATTGCGCGGATCATCGGCAAAAATGGGTACCGCTTTTGGATTAGCTATAAGCGCAACAATAGGGCTTAAATCAATAGATTGGCGCTTTATTTTATCTGCTTTGGCGGAGTAAGTGATGATATTGCCAGCAGGGTCAAGAAAGTAAAACTCAAAAGCAGGCCCTAATAGCATTAAGGTGTGAAATAAGTTCTCTAAGGCGGCTTTGTCATAAACACCGTCTTGCAGCAAGGGATTATCATGCGCTAAATGCTCTGCCAGTTGCAAATGCAGTTTTTGTTCCGCTTGAAATTTTGATTGCTCGGCAAGGGAGTTACTCCAGTAAAAAAGTAACGAGGCCAGTAAAATAAAAGCCAAACACACAGCTAAAGCCAAGCGTTGATAGAGGGAAAGTGTCATATAAAGGCTCTCTTAATTGCTAAAGCAAGCTTTGAGGAAGTGAATGTTGATAAATCATATTAATGTACGCCCGCCGAGTTGAGTTTATAACCAACACCCCACACGGTCTGAATAATTTGTGGTTCGCTGCTGTTTTGCTCTAATTTATTACGCAAACGGTTAATATGAGAATTTACTGTGTGTTCATAACCACTGTGATTGTAGCCCCAAACACTATCGAGTAATTGTGCTCGTGAAAAAACTTGATCAGGGTGCTTGCAGAAAAAATCAATAAGCTCAAATTCAGTTGAGGTTAAATTAATCGCTTGATCTTTATAAGTGACTTTATGGTAACGATGATCGACTAATAACTGTCCTATGCACGTGGTGGCTTGCTCATCTATTGAGCCGTTATGACTTTGGCTAGTATTGGCAGCATGCGCTTGGCCATTGAGGGCATGTACACGTCTTAAATGCGTGCGCACTCTTGCTTGCAACTCGCGCACGCTAAAGGGTTTAGTCATATAGTCATCAGCGCCCAGTTCAAGCCCTAACACTCGGTCAGTTTCTGATGTTTTTGACGTTAACATTAAAATAGCCTGCAAAGGTTTTTCTTGGCGCAGTAGTCGACAAATATCTAAACCACTTATGCCTGGCAGCATGACATCAAGTAATACTAATTGGTAATTTTGCGCTAATGCTTGCTCTAAAGCTTGTTGACCGTTAGCACAAATATCACAATCAAGATCTAATTCAGTCAAGTGCACCTGAATTAAGTGGGCTATATCGGCTTCGTCTTCAACAATTAAAATTTTATCTTTCATTATATTGGCCAATGGGTGAACTTGTACCCATTGGCCAAATTCACGCTACTTAGTTCGTGTTATAGTTAATTTTATCGCTGGATT
>MAAC01019379.1_pt1 | contig 11122 bp, 9 predicted proteins | sample 1115981 | NCBI WGS metagenome assembly MAAC01 (sample SAMN04961126, study PRJNA320927) | seawater metagenome | isolation source: sample BD02T64 sea water enriched with oil for 64 days | place: USA:Gulf of Mexico | collected 2013-07-27 | reverse complement strand
CCGATCTCGACATCAAGCGTGCAACCAATTCGGCGGCAAAATCCGCGTCTTTTTTCGAGGTGCTCATAACCTCTCCCCACTCCCGGCTGGTTTCGCTTTCGATCTTTGTTGTGGCATCGATGCCGATCTTACCGGCCAGTCCCGGTTGAGGAGAGGCAAAGTCAAGGTAGTCCATGGGGGTATTTTCTAGCAGCATCACATCACGGGAAGGGTCCATCCGCGTTGCCAGTGCCCAGCTGATATCCTCCCAGTTTCTGGGATCGATGTCGCTGTCGACCACCACGATCATCTTGGTATAGCTGAATTGCGGTAGCATCCCCCAAAGGGCCATCATCACGCGACGCGCCTGACCCGGATAGCGCTTATCAATGCTGACTATAGCCATACGATAGGAACAGGCGGCAGGCGGCAACCACAGATCTCGGACCTCGGGAATTTGCGCACGGATTGTTGGCAGGGCAAGTCGGTTGAACACCTCGCCGATTATCGCAGGTTCATCCGGCGGTCGGCCCGTATAGGTGGACAGATAAATTGGGTTTTGGCGATGTGTTACGGCAGTTATCTGCATCACTGGAAAGGGCTCTGGCGGGTTGTAATACCCGGTATGATCGCCGAACGGCCCTTCGGGGGCGGTATCAGTGGCTGAAACCCAACCTTCCAAAACGATTTCGGCGTCTGCGGGAACCATCAAGGGGATTGTTTTGGCTGCTACCAAACGTGGCCGTGTGTCATTGAGGGCCCCTGCGAATGTCAATTCGGACACCGTTTCCGGCAGTGGCAGCGCCGCTGAAAGCAGTGTCGCCGGGTCTGCGCCCAGAACAATGGCAACCGGAGTTTTCTCACCCTGACGCGCCCAACTTTGATGATGTGCGGCACCTCCACGATGTGGCAACCAGCGCATAATCAACTTGTCACGCCCCAGAACTTGGGCCCGGTAGACGCCTGCGTTATAGCTGCCGATATCTGCGGGATCGGATTCGAAAGGTCGGGTCACAACGACCGGCCATGTGATCAACGGCCCTGCATCTCCTGGCCAATGGGTCTGGATCGGGAGGGATGACAAATCCACATCTTCACCCTCCAGAACAACGTCTTGAACCGGAGCCGATTTGGTGATTTTGGGGCGCGTGGCCAAAGCGGCCTTGAGCATTGGCCAGCGTGACACCGCATCCCGTAACCCATCAGGGGGTGAGGGAGACCTTAAAGCTGCAAGAAATGCACCCAGTTCATCCAGATCATCCAGCGTAATCCCCAACCCGGCGGCGACGCGTTCAGCGGTGCCAAACAGATTTACAACCGTGGGGATTTTCGAAGTTGTTTTGGTATCGAGTACGGGGTGATCAAATTGCAGGACAGGCCCGCGGGCCTCTAAAACGGCGCGATGCACCGCAGTCATTTGATGGGTTACCGAAACTGGATCCGATACGTGGCGGAGTTGTTCCGTGTCAGAGCACCAACCAAGAAAACTGCGAAGGTTGGGGAATTTAGGGAGGGTGCGAATAGGACTGCTCCGGATTGAAGTTTGGCTGCGCATAACAGTAAAAATGGCGAATAAAATTGACGATCGTCAATTTTTCAAAATGCAAAAACACATAGGAAAGCGTGGTGATCCAAAACAGCCCAAAAAGAGGCAACAGGAGTTTGTATGCCCCAGTCCCAAGCCATTATCCCGCAACTGCCGCCCATTCTTGCCGGTACGTTGAGGATCATGCCGCTGACACCGCTTTCGCTTTCGCTGACGGCCTATTCTCGCAAAATCGCAAAAAACCACCCCGGGCTTTTTCGCCGCCTTGGCGAATATGATCACACCCGGTTTATCCTTAACCCGGTGGATTTACCTTTGGAGATCTGTCTTGATCCAAATGGCGGCAAGCCAAGCGTTACCGTGACTCGCAGCAAATGCGAAGGAGCCACTCGAATTTCCGGCCCGCTTTCAGCGTTGTTGGGTTTGGTTCATGGGGCATTCGACGGCGATGCCTTATTTTTTTCGCGCGATCTGGTGGTTGAAGGCGATACCAGTGCCGCGTTGGCTTTGCGCAATGCTGTTGATGATGCAGAGCTTGACCTTTCACAAGAGATCGCCGCGATGTCCGGGCCATTGTCCGGCCCCTTGCAGGCTCTGATTTCATTTGCAGAGCGGCGCACTGGTGTCTGTCTGACCCGGCCCGAAGAGGTAGACGTATGGTGATGGAAATCGTTTGCCCAGCAGGCACTCCCGCAGCATTACGTGCGGCCGTCAAGGCCGGGGCGCATACCGTCTATTGTGGTTTTAACGATGAAACCAATGCCCGAAATTTTCCGGGCCTGAACTTTGACAGAGCTGAAATGCGGGAGGGTATAGCTTTTGCCCATGCCCATGGCTCCAAAGTGTTGGTGGCCATCAACACATTTCCCCGCGCAGGTGACGAGGCAATCTGGCACCGGGCGATCGCTGACTCAGAAACCTGCAAAGCTGATGCCGTGATCCTTGCTGATCCGGGGCTTCTGGACTTTGCCATGCGCCGTCATCCCGACCTGCGCCGACATCTTTCCGTTCAGGCAGCAGCGGCAAATGCGGATGTCATCAATTTCTACGCGAAAACTTTTGACGTGAAGCGCGTGGTTTTACCCCGCGTGTTATCCGTGCCGGAAATCGCGGCAATCAACGCGGAAACGCAAGTGGAAACTGAAGTCTTTGTATTTGGCGGTCTTTGTGTAATGGCCGAGGGGCGCTGTTCGTTGTCATCTTATGCAACCGGGCTTTCCCCCAATATGAACGGTGTGTGTTCTCCCGCCAGCCATGTGGAATATAGCGAAGATCAGGGTGTCCTTGACGCGCGGCTTGGCGGATACACAATCCACCGTGTTGGCCAGAATGAAAGCGCACCATATCCAACCTTGTGTAAGGGCTGCTTTGACGTCTCTGGCAAGATTGGCCACCTGTTCGAAGATCCTGTCAGCTTGAATGCCGAGCAACTGATCCCACAACTGCAAAAAGCGGGTGTGACTGCTCTTAAAATTGAAGGGCGGCAGAGATCGCGTTCTTATGTGACCCAAGTCGTGCGCAATTTCCGCGCTGCAGTGGATGCACTTGAGGCAGGTCAGCCGATGCCCGAAGGCATGCTGGCGCGATTGTCCGAAGGGCAAGCCATGACAACCGGTGCCTACAAAAAGACGTGGAGATAATCAAATGGAATTGACCGTCGGACCAAACCAGTTTTTCTGGTCAGCAGACCAATGGAGCGCGCTTTATAACGATCTGGCCAAGTCTTCGGTAGATCGTGTTGTCTTGGGGGAACTTGTCTGTTCCAAACGCCTGCCGTTCTATCAAGATCACATCCTTGAGGCCGCCACGACCTTGATTGAAGCGGGCAAAGAGGTCGCTCTAACAAGCCTCGCTCTGGTTACGTTGAAGCGCGAGCGCAAGCAGACGGCAGAGTTGGCCGAGATGGGGGTGAACGTTGAGATTAACGATCTGAGCACCTTAGCCCATCTGCCTGCGGGCATGAAATTTTCCGTTGGCCCGTTGGTGAATGTATATAACGAAGGCACGCTGGCATGGCTTGCATCGCGCGGTGCAGATCGCATTTGCCTGCCCCCTGAATTGCCACTGGCGTCGGTGAAAACCCTTGCCGCTGCAAGTGCAAACTTGGGCATCGGGATTGAAGTCTGGGGGCATGGGCGTTTGCCGCTTGCGATTTCAGGTCGATGTTATCATGCTCGCTTGCATAAGCGGACCAAAGACAATTGCCAGTTTGCCTGCGAAGATGATCCCGACGGGTTGGACGTACGTACACTTGACGGTCAGCCCTTTCTGGCAATGAACGGCGTGCAGACCTTATCGGACAGCTATGTTTGCATAGCCTATCAAGTCAATCTGCTCGAAAAGGCCGGTATAACAGCGCTCCGCTTATCGCCGCAATCCAAAGGTTTTGATGCGGTCTGCCATCTATATCGGGAGCTACTGAACGGTACAAAAAGCGCAAATCAGGTCGCTGAGGAGATTGGTCAAATGGATCCGGGCATTCGCTTGTCTGATGGGTTTTTGATCGGGAAAAGGGGTGCGGATTGGTCTGGTTCGCAGCAGGTGGATGGCCTCTGACCCAGACGCTTTAACTCAGCAAAAATGGCGGGTGGGTCAAATCTGGGATGCGCCGCACCGGCCGCTGTTTCTAGCGTCGTTCCTTTCGGCATTGTTGGCAGTGGCGTGGTGGCCGCTGGGCACTGCGCTGGGGTTGCCGGTTTCGGTCCTTGGATCAACGGTCTTATGGCATATTCATGAATTGCTGTTCGGTTTCGTTTCGGCGGCGGTGGGTGGCTATTTGTTAACGGCACTGCCCAGTTGGACGGGCCGTCAACCACTGCAGGGAAAAGCGCTGAAACTGCTCGTAGCACTTTGGGTTTTGGCCCGGGTTACAACGGCGTTTGTTGATGCCCTGCCTCTGCTTATCATTGCCAATAGCGGGTATTTTCTGATGCTTGCTACTGTTCTCACCTATCAGATCCAATCCGCGCGAAGCTATTATAAATTAGGATATGGCGTTGTTGTCTTGCTTTTGGGCATGAGTGAAGCACTGTTTTTAACTGCGGCAGTCACGGGGCGACATTGGCTAAGCCTAACCTTGGCCCACACAATTGTGATCGGGATTACCCTATTGGTAATAACGATTGCAGCGGCGGCCATTCCGGCGTTCACAAACAATTGGCTGGTTCGAACAGAACGGGCGGATCGGAAGATCAAGGATTTTCCGATCCGTCTGTTGCTGGCACAAGGGTTGGTGGCCATCGCCATGATGGGCAAACTGGCAGGGTGGCCTGATTTGACCCATGTCGTGCTTATCTGCGCTGCGCTGACGTTGTTCTGGATAATGTGCGGTTGGCGAGTTTTAGCTGTGCTGTCCAACCCACTTCTGGCAGCGCTGCAGCTCGCCTTCTTATGGGTGCCGGTTGGGCTGTTTGTTATCGGATTGGCGGGATTCTTTCCCTCCTTTTATCCTCAAGGCGATGCTATACACAGCTTAACCATCGGTGCAATGTCCGGTCTTATTATGGCGATCGCGGGGCGGGCGGCCTCGCATCATCATAGCGGAGATTTGAAGGCGCCTTTGAGCTTTATAATCGGTGTCACGATGATATGGATATCGACAGGTATTCGCCTAACTTGGCCCCTGTTTCCAAATTACAATTCTGTGATTCTGGCCGCCGCTGCAATTTTCTGGTGCGTCGCTTGGATGTCCTTTATTGCGGGTTTCCTACCAGCTATGTTTGGGCCTGTGATCAGGCCGGTTCTGAGTGGCAAAAGACACCAATCAACGGACAGCCCGATAGACTGGGCAGAAAAGGATATCCAATGAAGATAGCATGCGTCACATCACGAGCGCGCGGTGGAACTGATCTCTTGTTGTCCAATATGGCGGCCAGATTGCAAACCGTGGGCGTGCGTCTTGCTGGGATCGTCAAAGATGAGAGTTATGTTAGCGGGTTTGACAATGGTTGCGACATGAAGGTGCGCGTTCTGCCCGATGGACCAATTATTAAGATCACTCAGAGTTTGGGGCAAGGTTCGGACGCCTGCCGCCTTGACCCAAGTGCGATCGCTGAAGCCGTATCAAAGGTGGAAGCATCGGAAATGGAAAAGGCTGATCTGTTTATTCTCAACAAATTCGGCCCCGAAGAGGCGGCCGGGCGCGGATTTGTCTCTGCGATTGGTCAAGCCCTTGAATTGGGCATTCCGGTTCTTGTTGGTGTAGGCCCAGCGGCGACAGAGGCCTTTAACAGCTTTGCTGACGGCTTAGCCATTACGCTTCCCGATGATCTGGATGCAATTGGCGACTGGTGCGATGCGTCATTAGGGAAAGACCGGAAGGTCTCGGAGACGTAAGTGAATTCATGCGATGACCCGCACCAAACCAAAGGGAAATTCCTCAGATCGGGTTCGGGCTTGGACGGGGCCGGCAATTCTGACGTATGCTTACAGGCCGTTCTTTCTGTTGGCAGGGGCATGGGCTTGTCTCGTAATGGTCATCTGGATCGCAGCGCTGATGGGATGGATTTCATTGCGGTCTGAATTCGATGCCGTTTCTTGGCATGCACATGAATTGTTGTTTGGGTTTTTGCCTGCAGTGCTGGCGGGGTTCTTGCTAACCACTGTTCCAAACTGGACCGGTCGCCTGCCGATCATTGGTTGGCCTTTGGCCGGTCTCGCCGGGCTGTGGGTCGTGGGGCGGATCACCGTTGCAGTCTCAGCGGGGTTTTCGCCTGCACTTGTGGCGGTTCTGGACCTTTCGTTTCTGGTGATTTTGGCAACCTTGCTCGCGCGTGAAATTTTTACCGGAAGAAATTGGCGCAATCTGCCAGTTCTTGCCCTGTTGTGTTTGCTCATCCTCGCGAATGGTCTTTTTCACATTAATGCCGCACAGGGGGGCTATGCAGCGGGCGGGTTTGGATTTCGGATTGGGCTGGCCGTTGTGGTGATGCTGGTCAGCTTGGTCGGTGGGCGGATCGTGCCAAGCTTTACCCGAAATTGGTTGGTGAAACGCAAGATTGATGGCCTGCCAGCTCCATTTGGATTGGTCGATCGTGTCAGTCTATTGTTGACGCTTATAGCTTTGATCGGTTGGATCGCTCTGCTCGACCATGTTCTTTTGCCCGCATTATGTGGGCTAGCTGGGATCGCCAATTTGATCCGACTTAGCCGATGGTCGGGCTTCAAGGCTACCTCTGAGCCGCTTGTTTGGATTTTGCACATTGGTTATCTCTTTGTACCTTTGGGATTTCTAGCATTTGCGGTCTCAATATTTGACGCAAGTCTTAGCCCAATGATTGGCGCGCAGCACGTTTGGATGGCCGGAGTGACAGGAGTAATGCCGGTTGCTGTTATGACCCGCGCCAGTCTTGGTCATGCAGGGCGCCCCTTGACCGCGACGCGTCCTGTCACCGTCATTTATTGCCTGATCATTATTTCAGTCGGGCTTCGCTTCACCGCCGCATTTGATGCGGCCCCAGAGGGGATTTTGCATGTTTCAGCCCTGTGTTGGATTGCCGGGTTTGCCGGTTTCTGCATCCATTATTGGCCTATTATGACCAAACGATCTAGGTGATTTTGGGGTTGGAAATTGCGGCAAGGATTGATTCCTGCTGACCCCAGAATAGTACCATTGGTCACAGTCGACCACGCCGGCCAGACACGTTATAAAAATGTGCGCACTGATGCGTCCTAGTAATCTGTCGAGGTAAGGCATGCCAGATCAGCAACACCCTTGTGGGAAATGTGCGTTCTACGCAGACAGTATCTGGCAACCCATTGCACCCGGTTCCGTTTCAGTCCTTTCCCGTGGATTTTCACGTAAGGACCTGACGGAAGGGCAAACGATTTATCGCCAGGGTGATCAGAACCAAGGCGTTTACTGTGTCTCCAAAGGTCTGATTGCCCTGCGAACGCAGCACGAAAATGGAACATCGACGCTGCTGAGGCTGGCCTATCCTGGTGATGTCATTGGATATCGGTCTTTCCTTGATGATCGTGAGCATAAAACTGAGGCACGTGCCTTAACGGCGTCCCGCGTTTGCTTGGTCGCACAGCGAGATGCGAAACGGGTGGTCCATGGTAACTCATCGGTTTTAAACAGGCTGGCATCGCGGTGCATTTCAGAGATTGACCGAAACCACGAACGGATCATCGCTGCTGCAACAACGTCAAACAAGCAAAGGCTGATCGATATGCTGCACCGGTTGATGGAAGCGCATGGTGAGCGGGTTGGAGATCATTTGCGGATGCGATTACCACTCTCTAGGTCTGACTTGGCTGGCCTGATTGGTGTGCAGCCTGAAACAATGTCGCGCCTTTTCAAACGTGTCCAGCATGACGGCACATTTCACGTCTCGGGGCGCGAGATCCAGATGCCCCTTGCGCCTTTTATCACACGCACTGCGGGTCGGTCATAAATGCGATTTTTCCAGCAAATCTATTCCGATTGAGCAAGAGTTCTTCCGGGATAACGAAATGATCCTGAGTGTACCAAGCGCCTTTTCTGTGACGGTGGAGTCGGATGTGCTGTGTGCCTACTGGCGTTTGCATCAGCTATGCGTACATTTTCTGGCTTTTATAAGAGTCACAGCATTAGGCAGTTTGGGCTGCTGACGATCCTGCCCGGTTCTAAGGGTCACATAGGGTTCATGCACGTTTTGGCCTGATGCCGTGAGGATGGCTGCCCGGCAAACATGATAATTTTGGCCGTATATCAAAAGCGGGCCCATGCGTGGGCGCGACTCTTCATGTCGCGGCACGCGCATTGATAGTTGTTTCTAGGTCAGCACCACAATCGGAATATTCGGCATTAACGGCAGCAGCTCTACATCTTTAAGGCTATGAGAGTGCGTGCAAATGGCCGTAGACTTGTTCTAGACTTACGCCGACGACCGCTGCAATATGTGGTAGGGTGTAATAATACCTGCCATCGCGCTAATAATGGCGGTGTAATTCTACAAATATACTCCATTTAGTGGAGGGGCATTACGTAGTGTCCACGTCATAGATTAAACACATTTTTTTGCGATGTTGGTAGATTGAGCTTATAGAGTAGGGATTATAAGTATAGGCATTAGGTTCGACGTTCATACACGCATGTACCGTTTTTAAGGAGCAAATACGAACTCAGCGGGAGCGATGAGCGATACAAAAGAGGAGATTGACGTGAAACGAAGCAAATTAGATACAGTCATTGGTGGATTCTGGAAAAATGATAACGGAAGTGCCACCATAGAAGCCGTGCTGTGGATTCCGATCTTTGTACTTTTCATGACAATGGTCGCAGATGCGTCATTCTTATTTTTTGGCCAGAACCAAGCATATCGTGTCGTTCAGGATGCTAACCGAAGTTTATCCGTTGGTCGCTTGGCAACAGAAGATGATGTTGAAACCTTCATTACGTCTGCACTGGGTTCTCTGGCTCCAAACGCTGTGGCGACCACGGTAATTAATAATGGATCCGTTACCAGTGTCGTTCAAATCCCAGCAACCGACCTCATTGCCATCGGGGCGTTTTCAGCCTTAGTCAATGCAGATTTGACCATCGCTTCGCGCCACCTCGTGGAGTATTAAAATATGAAACATTCTTTGATAACGAAACTGACAAAATCATCGGTCATGCAAAAATTCATGCGGCACGAAGATGGCGCTATAACGATTTTTGGCCTGTTTATATTCTTAGTCGTTGCTATCATTAGTGCAATCGCTGTTGATATTTCCCATCTGCTTAGTGCACGAAATCAAATGCAAATAGCTGCTGATGCCACAGCGCATGCCGCTCTTTACAATCGAGAAACGGAAAGTTCCAGCGTTGCAAAATCTAGGGCCCTTGATCTTTTCGGCTATGTGATGCCCTTCGAAGATTATGGATCTGTTTTGACGGCAACTGACATTCAATTTGGAACTTGGAGCTATGAAACAAATACCTTCACACCCAATCCTACCAGCCGGAGCGCCGTGCTTGTGACGCCGAGCCGCCTCACTAGCAAATCCAATAGCGTTGCAAGTTTCCTCTTCCAACTGGTTGGCAAAGACACATGGGATGTTGTGGTTTCATCAGTATTCACAACATTCAGGCCTGGATGTTTGAAGGAAGGTTTTGTCGCGGAAGACATCGTAGATGTACAAGGCAACAATAACTATTCAAACGGCTTTTGCCTTCACTCAAACAACTATGTTTCGGCGAATTCAAACAATTCCTTTGAGGCCGGTACCATCGTTTCGATGCCCGAGGAAGATGACATCGACCTGCCGACTTCTGGTTACGAATCCAACGAGGGGTTGGAAGCGGCCCTGCGGTCGGGTGTCTACCGGCTTCGAATTCTGAACCGCATTGAGGATATTATTTCGGGCCTTGCAACTTCGGATCCACTCTATACCCCGGATTATATTACCTCAACTGTTCCGATTCCTGTGTCAGGAAACCATCTTGATGAAACAGATTTCGAACCTGGGCGTATCCACATCCTAACTTGTCACGGTAACCCGAAAGCAACAATCGATGCGACAGCAACGCTTTCTAACATTGTGATCGTTTCCAACTGTGAACTTAAGTTTTCAGCGGGATCAATTTTTGAGGATGTAGTCATTGCGACGACAAACACTAATATCAAAAGTATAAACAGCCCGTCGTCTTTGCAGGTGGGTCGTGATGATGAATGCGCAGAAGGTGGCGGAACACAGTTTCTAACCATGGGGGGCATGAATTTTGCGTCGGATTTGAGAGTATTTGGTAGTCAGCTTCTTGCGCTTGATGATATTGAATTTTCCGCAAACGCCAATGGTGTTGAAGGGGCTTCTATAGTCTCCGGAGGCGTGGTTTCTGGGACTTCAAATATGAATATGGCCTTTTGTGGAACAGGCATGGAAAACAACTTTGAAGCCGACTACTTCCGATTGGCCGGGTAACGATTGAAAATACAGTTTATATGATGTCGAACAGATGACTACTATGCCGCGCAACGAATGATCTGTTCGTCCATAAATCGTACCTTCCTTTGGTAATCCCCCCGAAAATCAGTGGCTGTCATCTTCGAGGATGACAGCGAAGTCTGGCTTCGGGATATCATGGAAAACCACCACGAGGAGGCCCACGCCCGGGCCCTCTCACTCCTCGAAGGAGCCCGGACCACCGAGACTGGCTGCCGTATAGGATTTCTCCCCGTGATTTGCAGTTTGATTTTCATCATATCTAGTCGGAGTTGCACCAGCAGCATTTTGTCTGACGTCAGCGCTTATGGACCCATAAGCGCTGACGTCAGACAACCAACCCGAGCTTAAAGGCTAGTTGCAGCATTTCTCAGCTCATTACTGTCGATCTACGCGGGTAGTGAACCCTGTAAAGTCGCGCGAACGGGCCACAGCGAAATTCGATGGACGTTTCGCCTAATGGCCAATCCCAGTCCGAAGCGGTCCTTGAGCGTGAATGCAGCGAACGACAGGAGCACACTAAGAACATCGAAATCAGCGTGCTTTTCGAATCTTTATCTTGTCAAGTTTCGCTCTGCTCTTGGTTGATTCCTCAGAGCGCATGAGAGCTTTGGCAATGGCCTTTAAGCCCATCCCCTTTGACACCAATATGTGCAGTTTTTGAATTTCCTCTTGTGTCCAAGCTTG
>MAAC01010563.1_pt1 | contig 11126 bp, 12 predicted proteins | sample 1115981 | NCBI WGS metagenome assembly MAAC01 (sample SAMN04961126, study PRJNA320927) | seawater metagenome | isolation source: sample BD02T64 sea water enriched with oil for 64 days | place: USA:Gulf of Mexico | collected 2013-07-27 | reverse complement strand
AGTGATAGTGAGGTGTGAGGTGTGAGGTGTGAGGTGTGAGGTGTGAGGTGTGAGGTGTGAGGTGTGAGGTGTGAGGTGTGAGGTGTGAGGTGTGAGGTGTGAGGTGTGAGGCAGTATGTCTGGTTCATTTAATACTGCAAATAAAAAAGGGGCTGATGCCCCTTTTTTAGTCTAGAGCGCTTTTAGCCAAGTTGTTCAGCGATGATCTTCTGCCAAATTTCTGGACCTGTGTTGTGCACAGACTCACCATTGACATCCACGGCGACAGTTACTGGCATGTCTTTGACTTCAAATTCGTAGATCGCCTCCATGCCCATCTCTTCAAAGGCCAGTACTTTAGCACCGACTATGGCCTTAGATACCAGGTATGCTGCACCACCTACTGCCATCAGGTAGACGGCTTGGTTGTCTTTTATCGCCGAGATGGCGGTGGGACCACGCTCGGATTTACCGATCATTCCCAACAGTCCGGTACTTTCAAGAATCTGACGGGTAAATTTATCCATGCGGGTTGCCGTAGTTGGGCCAGCCGGACCTACGACTTCACCGGCGATAGGGTCAACCGGACCGACGTAGTAAATAAATCGACCTTTTAGATCAACAGGTAACTCTTCCCCGCGATCTAACATTTCGATCATACGCTTGTGTGCTGCATCGCGGCCGGTGAGCATCTTACCGTTGAGCAAGATAGTCTCACCGACTTTCCAATCTTTTACTGCCTCTGGAGTTATCTCATCCAAATTAACCCTGCGTGTCGTATCACCTACTTCGAAGCTCACTTCTGGCCAGTCTTCCAAGCTCGGAGGGGTCAGAATTGCCGGGCCATTGCCATCTAATACAAAATGCGTATGCCGGGTCGCCGCGCAATTGGGGATCATACAGACAGGTAGTGAAGCGGCGTGAGTTGGGTAGTCCATAATTTTGACATCTAACACAGTCGTCAAACCGCCAAGTCCTTGAGCGCCTATACCCAACTGGTTAACTCTATCCATGATTTCCAGACGCAGTTCTTCAATGCGGTTTTGCGGACCGCGCTTGCGCAACTCATGAATATCGATAGCACCCATCAAAGATTCTTTGGCCATCACTGCCGCTTTTTCTGCGGTTCCACCTATGCCTATACCCAACATTCCAGGTGGGCACCAGCCTGCCCCCATAGTAGGGACAGTTTTCACCACCCAATCAACTATGCTGTCAGAGGGATTCAACATCGCCATTTTCGATTTATTTTCAGAACCGCCACCTTTGGCCGCGATTTGAATATCTACAGTATCCCCCTCTACTACTTCGTAGTGAATAACCGCTGGGGTGTTATCTTTAGTATTAGTACGGGCACCGGCTGGGTCCGCCAGAATCGAGGCACGTAATACATTGTCCGGGTTTAAATAAGCGCGACGAACGCCTTCGTTGATCATGTCTGTTACTGACATCTTGGCATCCCAAGTGACATTCATGCCAATCTTGACGAACACTGTCACAATACCGGTATCCTGGCACAACGGGCGTCTTCCCTGAGCACACATGCGGGAGTTAACCAGCATTTGCGCCATAGCATCACGGGCGGCGGGGTTCTGCTCTTTTTCGTAGGCCTGATGCAGCGATTGAATAAAATCTAACGGGTGATAATAGGAGATAAACTGCAGGGCATCAGCAACACTGCTGATCAGGTCGTCTTGGCGAATAACCGACATAAAGGGGCTCCAATACTAATTCTTGTCTATTGCACTTTACTTGCTCATAGTAGAGTACATATTTTTCAATCACTTAAAATGCGATTTAGCCTATTCAGCAACACCCTATTACTATTACTGTGAAAGTAGCGCTCTGATCGGCGGCTAAAGTATACAGGATTATCGTCGCTGCCAGGTCGTTTACCGGCAATTATCCATCAAAAGCAATACTTTGTTTATCAGTGTCTACAATCTGCAGCATTCAAAGTACTGATAATAGCCTATTAACAGCAGCGTTTTGTGTTAGCTTTATTCTTTAAAGAGGGACAAAAAATACCTTGCTACTAAATATGTAGCAGAGTACTCTTAGCTCTTTGTGCACAGGAGCTATAATGCCTTTACCTATTCCCGGGAGCCAAGTTCGCGGTTCAAAGTCCGGCAAACCTATTATGGCTTTATTAGACTTACTGGGCCGAACCTGGTCACTTGGGGTTATCTGGCACTTATCTCAAGGCCCGGCAACCTTCAGGCAACTGCAGCAGCGCTGTGAGCAAATTTCCCCGAGCTTACTGAACACCCGACTGCAAGAGCTAAAAATTTTGCAGCTAATAGAGACACGTAGCGATGGCTATGCTCTGACTAGCCAAGGGCGGAGCTTATTCGAGATAATAGCCCCATTAGGCCAATGGTCAAAAGACTGGGCAAACCATTTACCCGCAGAGAGTGAGAGCTAAGATGCCATTGATGTATACAGGTATGCCGCTAGACAGGTGCACTAATCAACGCAAGAGTATAGATTGGCTTAACAACCAATTTGAAAGTGACAGCGCAGTGTTTGTTTTGATCCGCGATGGAGAGAACTTATTCCTGCACGAAAACCCGCTGACCCCTGTCTATCTAAGACGTGACCAATTACCGGGAATAAGCGTCAATAGCTGTATTTTTCTGGGCCGGGATGCATCTGTGGCTGTTTTTGCTCTGGACTGCAATAAATTAAACTTTTCCGAGAGCCAGGCCATTGAGCAGTTTGGCATCTGGCGACAACTCAGGCAACTCGGCTCTGTTCTATCCGCAGCAGATGCCGCTATTGCGGCACTGGCAAAAGGCTTGGTCTATTGGCATCGCACGCATTTGTACTGCGGAAAATGCGGCTGCTTGAGCCAGTTAATTGAAGCCGGGCACGCCAGGCGCTGTACCAACAGTGATTGTCGCAACATGAGTTTTCCACGCACCGACCCCGCTGTCATTATGCTGGTTGAGCGCATGTTCGAGGACGGTGTCGCTCGCTGTCTGCTCGGACGACAACAGAGCTGGCCAACGGGAGTCTATTCAACATTGGCAGGTTTTGTCGACCCGGGTGAAAGTTTAGAGGAGGCGGTGATTCGGGAAGTGGATGAAGAGAGCGGTATCAAAGTGCAAGATGTCACTTACATCCGCTCCCAGCCCTGGCCGTTCCCCGCCTCTATCATGTTAGGTTTTACCGCTGTTGCAGCCACTGAAGAAATTGACGTCAGTAACGACGACTTAGAAATAGCTAAGTGGTTCAGTCGTGAACAACTGCAGCATTTTGCCAGCAAAGAGAGCGGCGAAGATACGCAACAAGATCAATACAAAAACAGCAGCAGCGATTCCATTTCCTACTATTTAATTCAGGCGTGGAAGAATAAAGAAATAGGCCGTTATTAAATAAAGCCCATAACAAGGTAAATACCAAAGCAGCAGTGATTCCATTTCCAGTCTCGAATTGGGTAATCGATACGTGGGAAAACCAACAGACAAGCCAATAAAGCGCTAATACGGAAACAACAGATGAACACTAATCAATACACTATGGGTAAAGTTGAATGGATAATGCTCCTGGCGCTGTCGCTGCTATGGGGGTTTTCTTTTATCAACATAAAAAACTCACTGGATCAAATTCCCCCTTTCACTTTAGTATTTTTAAGGTTGTGTATTGCCTTTAGCGCTTTATTTCTCTGGTGCCTGATCAGCAAACAGAAGTTGCGCTTAAGTGCCCGGGAACAGCTGTTGTTGTTAGGCGGCGGATTGCTGTCCTGCGCTATCCCCTTCTCTTTTTTCACTTGGGGACAGCAGCATGTATCCACCAGCATCGGTGCAATATTTAATGGCAGCGTGCCTTTTTTCACCGCTTTCTTAGCGCACTTTTTTATCGGTGGCAGCGAGCGCATGAGCTGGCGCAAGGCATTGGGTTTGGGAATGGGAATGCTGGGAATTATCACTATCATGGGCATCGATAAACTCAGCAATTTTGATCTCACCAGTCTGGGTCAGCTATCGATGATCTGCGCGTGTTTCTTTTACGGCTGTAGCGGTATTTACTATCAAAAATTTGTTCCGGATCATATAGATAAAACAGTGGTCACAACTTACACTCTAATCTGGGCGGCGATTGCCATGTCCCTTGTCAGTATAAACATCGAGGGCATACCCAGCTTTGAATATCGGCTCGATGTATGGCTGTCACTGTTTATCTTAGCGCTTTTCTCGACCGCTCTGGCCTACATCATATTATTTCGCCTGCTAAAGCGTGCCGGCCCCAGCAACACTTCACTGAATACCTTTATTATCCCAGTAGTTGGAATTTTTGTCGGTATCAGCTTGCTCGGTGAAAGCCTTAATTCACAGGACATATTTGGTGTGGTTTTGATATTTTCTGGGGTGGCGATTATCCGTAATTTTGACTCTCTGCTGAAAAAACTATTGCGACAAAAAGTCCCTTCAACCACAGATAAACTTTAGGGAAAAGCATGTTTATAGTGTCACTTGAGTATATCAAAGACCTAGTGGAAGTGGATAAGCATATTGATGCCCATGTTAGTTATCTGCATAAATTCTACGCGCAAAAAATATTCCTGTTCTCGGGCAGAAAAGTCCCCAGAACAGGGGGAGTTATTATGGCAAACTGCACAAGCCTCGAGCAACTGCAAAAGATAATTGAACAAGATCCTTTTCATCGAGCCGCTGTAGCCCGTTATCAAATAACAGAGATGATCCCAACCATGAGTGCAGACAATTTAAACATGTTTAAAGAGTATATTTAATCTCCAGGCCCAGCTTAGCCAGTAATAGAGCAGAGTTAACCCCTATAGATTTTCATCCCAATAAGGTCGATCGATGCCGAAATTCTCGATGCTAAACTCTAAAAAAGCCCGTACTTTTGCCGGAACATAAGCGCGCTCTGGATAAAGCGCGTAAAGTGTGGCTGTGGGCATTTGGTAATCTGCAAACACTCTCACTAACGCACCACTAGCCAAATACTTACTGGCGACGAATGTTGGCAAGCGACCAATTCCGGCACCTTTTAGCAGTGCCTGGGTTAGCGCTGCACTGCTGTTCACCCGATAATTACCTGCTACTTTAACTTGCTGTGTTTCCCCGTTACAAATAAATTTCCAATTGTCAGCATTGGTTGAATAACTGTACAACAGACAATTTTCCGCGCTTAAATCTTGCGGTGATAACAAGGGACTCTGCGCCCGATAATCGGCACTCATACAAACCGTGCTGCGCAATTGTGTCAGCTCTCTTGCAATCAGAGTCGAATCCGCTAACACCCCAGTGCGAATCGTTAAATCGAAGCCTTCAGCAATCATATCAATCGCCTTATCATCCATCTGCAAATCAATTTTCACTTTCGGATAGCGCTTTAAAAACATCGGGATTAACGGCGCAATGTGCAGCAATCCAAAAGTCATAGGTACATTGATTTTTAACAACCCCTGCGGCTCCCCCTGTAGTTCAGAGACAGCGTCTTCCGCGTTTTGGGCAGCATATGTCGCCTGCAGTGCATGCTGGTAAAAACGCTCGCCCGCTTCAGTCAGACTCAGTTTTCGGGTGGTGCGATGCAACAAGCGGGTGCCTAGTTGCGCCTCCAGCTTGGTAATACGCTTGCTCACCGCTGATTTTGACAAGCCAAGTTCTCTGGCGGCGGCAGAAAATCCGGCATTTTTGGCGACGGCCACAAAAATGGGCAGCGCATTGAAACAGTCCATAGTTTTGGATTCTCATTAGTTGAGTTTTTATCAACAAAGAGTTTACTTATAGCTATATTGTTGGTCAATACTCTCTAGAGTAAAGTAGCCCTACTGATTTAGTAACAAGCAGAGGAGATACCAATAATGCGCTTTGAACACGCCAATCTAGTTGTAATAGACATTGAGCCGACGCTCAACTTCCTGTTAGCCGCTTTCCCATACTGGAAAGTCCGCGGCCGTGGAGAGGGGATCTGGGACAACACTGCACGCAACTGGCTACATGTGGGTGATGATGATTATTACATTTGCCTGAACGACGGCGCCAACGGGGAAATGAGAGAGCTCAGTGGGAACTCTCCCGGGCTGGCGCATTTAGGTTTTGTCGTTGATGACTTAACAGACCTGATAGAGCGGCTGAGCCGCAGTGGCTTCGAAATCGATATCCGCGGACGCCATCACCCCTATCGCAGCACTGTCTACTACTGCGATCCGGCGGGCTTTCAGTTTGAATTTATGCAATACCACAGCAGTACAAGGGCACAGAAAAACCAATACGGCGGTGAAACCGGCGAACTAACTATAAACAGATAACAGATAACAGATAACAGATAACAGATAACAGAGAGAAATTAGGATGAATAATATACAAGCAAAACAATTTATTGACGCGTTATATACTGCGGTAGACAACAAAGATCTGAATTTCCTGGAAGGGGTACTTGCCGATAACGTAAAATTTCGCATCGGCAATTATCCCCTTATCGACAACAAAGCTGCGGTCCTGGATGCCAATCGACAATTTTTTAGCAGCATTCACTCTATGTCCCACCGCATCGACAAAATCAGTCATACCAGCAATACTCTATGGTGCAATGGCAGTGTCGATTATGTGCGTTTAGATGGCAGCGAACACAGCGCCAACTTCGCCACGCAACTGACGATTGAGCAGCAGAAGATTGTCGATTATTTGGTCTACGCTGACCTATCCGAACTGTAACTGCAGCACCCAGTCGCATATTGACCAGCGATCCCCAGAGAGAGGTTTAGCCTCTCTCTACTGTGTCCAATAGTGCTGGCCTCCACTACTGCCACCATAGTGCCAGTACCGGAAAACTGATTAGCAATGCCAAGGCTATCGCCTGCAGGCCTATAAATGGCAGAACAGCACGGAATATATGCCCTAAGGTAATATCCGGCGGGGCGACACTTTTTAAGTAAAAAGCAGCGGGGCCAAACGGCGGACTCAGAAATGATATCTGCATGTTCATACAAAACACAACACCAAACCAAATCGGGTCGTAACCGAGTTGAATAATAATAGGGACAAAAATAGGCATCGTCAGCAGCGCTATCCCCACCCAGTCCAGAAATAACCCCAACAGGAATAAAATGCCCATCATCAGCAACAAGATAGACAAGGCGCTGCCGTCGCCAAAATTGAGGATTAAATTCTCAACAAAGCGCATGCCGCCCATTAAGTTATAGACCCCGACAATCATTGTCGCCCCAATACCAATCCAGATGATCATGCCACAAGTGCGCAGAGTCTGCTTGGCACTGTCGCGCATCAGCTCCCAGCTCAGTTCCCCGCGCAGCCAGGTTGACAGTGCAATCCCAGCGACCCCTACCCCAGCTGCTTCTGTGACTGATGCAATACCTGCATAGATACTGCCCAAAACACTGAAAGCGACAGCGACCGGAAGAGCGACCCCACTCATCACCTGCCACTTCTGTGCACTGGTCATTCTTAGTTCCTGCTCATCGGCAACCGGTGCCAGACTCGGATTTAGGTAGCAGCGGATAAGAACATAAATCACGTAAAAGGAGGCCAGTAAAATTCCCGGTAAAAAGGAGGCGGTAAACAGGTCACCGATAGAGACGTTGGCAATTAAACCATAAATGATCAGTACGATTGAAGGTGGCACCATAGTGCCCAGCGCACCGCCGGCACAGACCACACCAATGGCTAAATTGCGGTCGTAGCCTAAGCGCAACATTTGCGGCAGTGCCAATAGCCCCAATAACACAGTTTCACCGCCGATAATACCGGACATAGCAGCCAGAAACACTGCGACTACTAAGGTTTGTACCGCCACCCCACCGCGTATTTTTCCGCCGATTAAGCGCATAGCGTTAAATAGATCTTTGGCTATTCCCGATCGGTCAAGTATCGCTGCCATCAGTACAAACATGGGCACTGCGACAAACACATAAGAAGTAGTGAAGCTGTAAATTCTACTAATCAGTAAAGGGGTGGAGTGCGGGCCAATCCAGAAAATGGCAAAAATCAGCGCGACTATCCCTGTGACAATAGCCAGCGGCATACCTGTAGCTAACAGCAAAAACATAATCCCCAGCATCAGCAGGCTGCCCCACTCTATGCCGATCACCGATAAATCAAATAACTCAAACATTTTATTTTCCTTTTTTCGGCGTCACTAGCTTGATTAAATGCAGCAGGTATTGCAGCAACATCAGCACTACTACAGCAAATAGCGCCGATTTTATGATGGCAGGCAAGGCCGGGTCCCAGGCGCTACCGCTGGTTTCCATGCGAAAGTCTCCCCAGGGAGCGAACAGCGATTTTTGTGCCACATCGTAAGCAGCCCAGCTCAGTGCCAGCATATACAGCAGGCCAAATAAAGAGATAAAAATATCGAGCTTGTGCCTGACTTTATCCGACACCAAATCGTAGATAATGCCGATGCGGATATGCCGGTTGCAGGCCAGGCAGTAACTGCCGGCGTACATAAAACAAATGGCACATAATAAAGTGGTGGTCTCGTGTACCCAGATGGTCGGGGCGTTAAAAACATAGCGCATCACAATTTCGAATATAATAATGCAGGCACTGATAAGAAAAACCAGGCTTAATAAATCTCCGACTTTGATGATTAACTTATCCAGGGAAGTAATTGGCTGGTGATTATCGGAGGCGCGTAAAGCACCCGAGTCTGAGCTATTCATAATGAATCGCCTTTAAAAGTGAAGCCGTTAACAGATAAGCCGTAATATTCGCTACCACACTGGTATATATCCAGGGGATATCAAACAGTACTGCTTAAGCAATTCAAATAGTTATTTTCAATAAATTCTGCAGTGGAATAAGGAAAACGGATCTACAAAGAGTGGATAAGCCGGGAAGAAAACTTCCCGGCGTTGATCTGCTATCACAAACACACAGCTAACTAAGTAACTGGCTAACTGTTATAGCATTCCTTTGTCAGCCAGGTACTTAGACAATACCGTAAAAACTTTTTGTGCATTCGGGGATTTCTTGGCAAAAATCTCCCACTGACCTTGGGCAATGCTACGAAACTTATTACGCTCCTCCATGCTCCAGTCATGAATCGTCACATCACCTGAAGATTTTGCCTCTGCAACTGCTTTAATGTCATTATTTTTTAAGGTGCTGATCATATTTTTAGCAAACGTTTTCACTGAACCGAGCATGATTTTTTGCAGATCAGCAGGCATCTTATTCCAGGTCTTTTGAGTTATAGACACTTCAATCACAGGCATTGAGTGGAAACCAGGGTAAACCGGGTGCTTGGCAATCTTGTGCAACCCCTGCTGTTGGTTAGTAGAGAATACAGTGTAGTCCGCTGCATCAATCAAGCCCTTATCCAGAGAAGTATAGACTTCTGAACCTGGCAAGTTGACCGGAGAGGCACCCGCTGCGGCAAAAACAGCCTGTACTAAACCTTCAGGCGCTCTGAGCTTAAGGCCTTTTAGGTCGGCAACGCCATTGAGTGGTATTTTTGAGACAAAAGCTTCAAGGCCTGTGGCGGAGGCGCCCAGGAACTGAACACCGTAGGGAGACAACAACTCTTCATAAAGTTCGCGTCCTCCACCGTTGTTGATAAAGTCAAGCATTTCAGCCGGATCGCCCCAGGCACCCACCGTATTACCGATCAGGCCGAACGCCGGGTCTTTTCCGGAAAAATACCCCGTCGCCGTCACATGCCCATCGAGAATACCCGAGCCTACGGCATCCAAAGTTTCAGTGTGTTTGACGATAGCACCTACAGGCAGCATTTCAATACTGACTTTTCCATCTGTAAGCTCACCAACACTTTTAGCCCATTCCTGAACTATCATATAGTTGGGGTTACCCGCGTTATCACTGGATTGAAATTTCAAATTATAATCAGCGGCAACTGCTGAGCTAGCCAGCACGCCCACCGCGATAACTGAGCTAAGTAAATTTGCAGTAAACAGTTGCACAGATTTAGAAAAATGCTTTTTGCTTGTTTTCATGTTGAACCTCGTTTCACTTCTTATTTTTAGAATTAAAGTAACTGGGTTAGCCTTAAGCTAATCCGAATCACATCTGCTGTTAAAACTTTTCAATTTGCCGCTTGGCTTTTCAGATTCTCGATAGCAACAATAATCTGCTCTAATATCTGCTCCACCGGGCAATCGATTGAAACAGTAATTGCAAACTCTTCCTCTCCGGGCTCTTGCAACGTGGCAAATTGACTATTGACTAAGTCGGTGGACATAAAATGATTCTGGCGTTGCTGCATCCTCTGTGTGATTAGCTCAGTGGCACCTTTGAGGTAGATAAAAAGCAGCGTATTCCCCCTGACAGCTAACTGTTGACGATAGCTTTTTTTAAGTGCTGAACAAGCCAATACAAAAGGTTGCTTATGTTCAAACCTAATGCTGATAAGCTGATTTAAATTCTCTAGCCAGGGCAAGCGGTCGGCATCCGTTAGCGGTAGTCCGTTACTCATCTGCACTACATTGGACGCCGGATGAAAATCATCTCCCTCCAAAAACTCAGCCTGCAATTGAGAAGCTAGCATTTTAGCGACCGTGCTTTTCCCACTTCCAGCGACTCCCATGACAATAAAATTCATTCACTACCTCTAATGTTAGCGCTAACATTTATATGTTAAATAATGGCTAACTAAAACAATAATATTGCAAACACCTTAATCTTTAGGCATGGCTATTGTCAACAACATTCAAATAAAAATGATAGCGCTAACATCTTCACATTGATTTGCACAATGTTATACTGCTGATTCATTGATTGCTGCCAAGGATTAAAAGTGAGTAAAGTGCCAACAAAAAGCAAATCTCGCAGCAAGGGCCGAGTGACTTTAGATGATATCGCTAAGCTACTCAATATCAGTGCTATCACTGTCTCCAGAGCGCTAAACAACCCAGAAAAAGTGTCAGAGAAAGTGCGCATCAAAATAGAGAAGGCAGTGGCCGAGCTTGGCTATATTCCCAATCGCGCCGCAAAATCCCTGGCGACCAACAGCACAAATACTATCGCGGTGGTTATCCCCTCAATCTCTAATACTGTGTTTAGTAATGTGATAAAAGGAATTTACGATGTCTGTACTCCTGCCGATCTAGACGTATTATTTGCCAACACTTACTATTCAACACAGAAACAAGAGAGTTTAATTGCTAAACTTTTAACCCAACACCCCGATGGCATCAT
>MAAC01008025.1_pt1 | contig 11150 bp, 6 predicted proteins | sample 1115981 | NCBI WGS metagenome assembly MAAC01 (sample SAMN04961126, study PRJNA320927) | seawater metagenome | isolation source: sample BD02T64 sea water enriched with oil for 64 days | place: USA:Gulf of Mexico | collected 2013-07-27 | reverse complement strand
TTGTTTTCTAGCCTGTCAAGTTTACTTGTAAAGGGTGGGAAACAAAAAAGAACTAGCGAGCAGAGCGAGTGTCTTTTTGTGTTATTATAAAAGCCCCCAAAGGATCTTGAAAAAATCCTTTCGTGATCGCAAATTGTCAAGGTAGTAAAGCATAGTTGGGACACTAGTTGAAAACAGGCACCAGTGAGTGTTATTTTTTTCTTTTTCTTAATTCTTCAATCCAATTTTCAGTCTCAGCGATTAATTCAGATTTATTTTTTTCTGTCCGTAAAGGAATTGGATATTTATCAAAATTCAACTTTCTTGTTCCTAAACATTGTGAGTATAGGTAAAATTTTCGTCCTTTCTTCTCTGTTCGCTTCAAGTAGAATAAATATTTTCCCTTTTCACTTGGAAAGTAGGAACAAACATCAATTAGGTCATCTTCTGTAATCGTTGTTCCGTAAATAATTTCTTGTCCGACAGTTCCTTTTAGAACTTCTATAACTTTTATTTGATAATTGGTTCCTGCTTTTATTACGTTACCTATTATCACCACATCACTCCACTCATAGCTTTCATTGTCCAATTCTTTCAGTTCGTATTCAGGACATTCGCAAGCAAATGAATTGATTGAAATAGTCATTAGTAGAATTAATATTGATATTGTCGTTTTCATAATGTATACTAAACTACGTTTTTTGTGGCCTACTTTTTTGTTTTTCAGCCTGTCACGTTATTTGAAAGGAATAGAATGCCTTATACTTTCGTATTAGCTTTATTGGTTTTGATTTTTTAATTCATTATTTTTTTACTCTAAACTATTCTTTTTAGTATTCCCAATTTCATTGCCAGCCTGATAATAATTGGTGTAGAGCGATCTATTATTTTTTCATAAACCAAGATATTCATATCTCCATGCCATGATCCAAATCTAAAAGCATCTTTGTCGAGACTCATCGATCCACATTTACAATTCCAATAATCATTGTTGGCTGCGTTCATTGAATCACCGCATTTCACACATCTGTAATGAAATTTAGAATTCCTACTCCATCCAAATTTTTTCCCAGTTGCTCTGGGTCCTCTTCCTAAATATTTAAAACTTTTAAGTTCTAGGTCAAATTCTGGCTCAATAATTTCTCTCATTGTTTTTTCTGATGCTCTACAACGGTTTGTATAAGAATAGTAAGGAATAAAATGAACTCACTTCTCGGTTAAGTACTTAGACAAATTTATAATTTTATCGTTATCTCTTCTTTTAACCATCATATTACAAATTTGGCGGACTTTGTTAATATGCACCTACTTGTATAACGTCAGCAGAAGTTGAACTGTAAATTATTAAATTTAAGTCACACTTTTTCAAAAATAGGATAATTATCCTTTTCAAAAAAACAGCTTATCAAGGCTTCTAATAACTTGCAAATTTTTTAAACCTTAGCCAGAAAACCCTAACAACTAACTAGCTAAAGCCAAATATCCTCTTCCTTTTAAGCAGACGGTCATAGGTTCGAATCCTATCGAGATCACAAAAAGACTTACACGTTAGTGAAGGTCTTTTTTGTTTTCTAGCTTGTCAAGTTTACTTGTAAAGGGTGGGAAACAAAAAAGAACTAGCGAGCAGAGCGAATGTCTTTTTGTGTTATTACATAAGCCCACAAAAGGATCTTGAAAAAATCCTATCGCGATCACAAAAAGACTTACATTTTTCATGTAAGTCTTTTTTGTTTTTACAGCCCATCAGGGTTACTTTTTAGGATTAATACGATTTTCTTGTAGTGTATTTATTTTTTTTTCGAAGTGTTTTGCAAGTTTAACATAGCCGTATGAAGCGCTCAACAGAATTAACCCAAGGACAATTAATACAATTACTTTTTGGGTTGTATTAAAATCGTTGATATCGTGAAAGACAACTTTCAACAATGTAGCCGCAAAGAGTACAATAGAAATTTTATTTAAAACTTTAATCTGGTTTTTCATCGCAACAAATAATACAATTATAGCATGGGCAGCTAATAAAATCGAAGGAAGAGGACCCGTTATGCTGATCTCAAAAAATATCAGAATTAAGCCGTATGCAATGATACATTCAATTTGGTGTAGCACCATTATTCCATTCCAGTGTTGCCCATAAAGATTAGGAAACCAATTTTTCTTATTATTAAGCAGTAGAGAGAATAGGATAAGATTAATGATTGAAACCATCATTGAAGGGATGGATGCATAGAATATCAAGGATAGTAAACTACATAAATTTAGTATTAAGGCAATGTTTCCTGCAGGCTTATAGCTTTTTTTGATTGGTCCGATTTTATCGTAAAAATAAGTAAGGATCAATAATGAGAATGAGGAGATGCTGAGACTAAGCGCAAGGAATTCTTCATTTAATGAAAATATAAAGCTTCCAATTAAGCTTGTTAACAGGAAAGGGAGCATGGTTATGTAATTTTTGAAAGTAGACTTTTGAAGAGTTTCATAAGTAATAGCTTTTTCAAACATAACAATAGCAACTATGAATGCAATACCTGAGATGAATCCAATCGAATCCCATTCCATATAACAAAGGAAAAACGCAATTGCTGATAGAACATGGAACTCAACTTGAAGAGCAAAGTATTTTAATTTTTTGTATAAGAAGTAGGTTATTATTACTCCAGTCCATAAACCTAATTCGATGAATTCAAAAGCATGCTTTCTAACCAAATTGATAAAGACTAACGGTAGAAGGCAGAAGAAGGTGACTCTTAAATTCTGTGCAAAACTAAAAGTATCTTCATCTTCTATTTTAAGGATCCTATAATAAGATTTGAGAGCCCAAAGGGTTGCCATTAGCTCTATTATTCCTATTTGAGCATACAATTTTTGATCTGAAATATGAAATGAACCTGTTGTTTGAAATGAAATTAGTAAACCGACAATAAATAGCAATATATGGCCCAGTCCAATATGGTCACTTAATTTTGTATTGAAGAATTTTTTCCAATAAATAAAGCCGAATAAAGGAATTATGGATAGGTTAAAAATCCATTCACCAACCAGATGATATCCTATAATTAGGTATACTGAGGCCAACCATAAAGGAACTATTTCCTGGCTATATGAGTAAAGCGTATTCTCAAATCCAACTAGTTCTTTTAAGTTTCTTCTGCCGATGAACCACATTGAGGTAAAAACGGCACCTAAAGCAATGTAATTTAGGAAGCCTTGGTGCCATATTGTTTCGTCCCAATGATCTATAATTGAAAGACTGCTGAGTGACAGTTTTCCTAAAGCAATAGCTAATAGAATATAACCTTCCTTTCTTACAGTAGGTATAGAGAAATGAAAGCCAAGAATAACAAGTAACAATGCTTCAATAGACCAGAAAAGACCCATAAATTTCTGGTCAAAAATGGAAGGTATAGCAAAACCAATTAGCGTACCAATAATAGCGAATAGAACTAGTTTGGTATCTCTGCTTAAGTCTTTCCATTTCATTAGCAAAAGCGATGAAAAAGCAATTCCGTTAATTGTGTATACTATTCCTAATGTAACCAGATTACTTTCAAAGGCATTGTACAAATTGTATAGGAAAAAACTTAAACTACTTGCGAGTATAACTATATCTGCTTTTACAATACTATTTTTTAGTCTAGCTCCGTCAAATAACGATATGAAGAAAAATAAATAGGCAAAAAGGTGATAATATACTGTGTAAATAAGGTTGCCTGGATTATAGTTAAAAACCATAAATTCGAGACTCCCCAAGGTTACAGCAAATGTTAAATAGTTAAGTGTTTTCCAATCTGTTTTCCTAGCTACATATGAAGAGCCAATGGCTAGCAACCAAAGGTATAGATAGTAGAGATTACCATCTCCCATAGCGTTGAGGTACAGGGGCGCAAATGCACCTCCAATTAGTGAAATAACAGAAATTACTTTGGCTTCGTATTTCAGTGAAAAAAATATGGAAACAAGTGTGTTCAATGAGATTAAACTGAATCCAAGAATACCTGAAGCTAAAATTGGGAAATTCCCTAAGTCTGACAGGAAATAGATCATGAGATAGTTGAGAATAATTCCCAGACTTATTAGGGCAGAACCATATTCTTTCAGTGTATCATCCCTTCTGGAAAGTCTAATTCCAATAGCACCTAAAACAATAGATGAAGCAAAGCCTAAACCTATTTTTACAGGTTCCTGATAGTCTCCCAAATATTTTAAAGAAAGCTGCATTAAATAGCCAAAACCGAATAAAATGGCCAAAATACCGGCCATTGTCATGAAGAATATTGGTAGTTTCCCATCGGTTTTGTATTTGGTATAAGCCCCTAAAAACAATTCAATTCCCTCATTTATTGGACCCAACAATTCCTTAATCTTAAGACTGAATTGTGATGGTTTTGAAGGTTCACTGATCTTGATTTTTGGCGGTTCAGGTTGAATTACTGTACCAGTATCTTTGTTTTGGATACTTACTCCCTCCTTGACCTCCTTCTTTATAGGTATAGTTATCTTTTCAGGGATTATAATCGATTCTGGGAATGATTCCTTAATCTTATTAAAATCGGAAATATCTTTTCTTATAGCTTGAATTTCTTGCTGATGTTTTTGCTCTAATAAGGAAAGGCGATTGAAAAGTTTTTCAGCAATCTCATCTTTATTCCATAGGGGTTTTGAACAATTAAGACACAATATGATTTCATTGTCATTGTAGGTTTCACAGAACTTGCACTGGATTCTCATAAGCCTTTTTTTAATAATATCCTTTGTTAGTCATCATGATGCACTACAACTTAAATATAAGTGTATATTACACATATCCTGCATTAATTTGCACATAAATATACTTCAATCAAATCAAACAAGCTTGAATTTAAGGATTTGTTTAACCTCAGTAAAATTGGATTGTAACTCATTACATATAAGTCAAAATTTTTCAAAAATATTATAATTATCCTATTCAAAAATACAGTTTACTGGCCTTCAAAAACTTGCAAAATACTTGCAAATTTTAAATCACACAAAAATATTCAACTCATTAACAAGACCTTACAATCAAATGTCCTTTTCCTTCTAAGCAGACGGTCATAGGTTCGAATCCTATCGCGATCACAAAAAGACTTACACGTTAGTGTAGGTCTTTTTTGTTTTCTAGCCTGTCAAGTTTACTTGTAAAGGGTGGAAAACAAAAAAGAACTAGCGAGCAGAGCGAGTGTCTTTTTGTGTTATTATAAAAGCCCCCAAAGGATCTTGAAAAAATCCTATCGCGATCACAAAAAGCTGTACATCTTACGATGTACGGCTTTTTTGTTTTTATAGACTTCCGAGTTTACTCGAGAAGGATAGAAAAACAAAAAAGGCATGAATGAGCGGAGCGAATGAGGCTTTTTGTGTTACTACATAAGCACTCCAAGGATCTTGAAAAAATCCTATCGCGATCACAAAAAGACTTACATGTTTCATGTAAGTCTTTTTTGTTTTTAAACCCATATTTACTGGACCTAACTACGATATGGTAGGTATTGAAGTTTACACCTCTCTCCTCTCTAAAAGCAATTTTTCAAGACTATTTTGCAACGAAAAAAGTCTTTATTCGTCTCAATCCATGACATAACGTTGCAATAATTCCATCGGAATAATTAAATTTGAAATTAATTCAACCTATTACAATTAGATAAAACCAATATTCACAAGATTAAAAATTCATAAATGAAATTATTCGAAAAAATTCTCCTTAATCTAGCTATACTTTTATTTGTATTTTCATTGACACCTTATTCTTCAGAAATTGAATCTATTTTTGAAATCTTTATAATACTAGTATCAATTTCCTACATGGTTGGAGGTTACTGGATGTTTAATAAAAACCATAATAAAAATAAATTTATACCGATCACTGCAGGTATTGTATTTGGAATGTCACTTTTTTTCTTAAATGCATTTACCACATTATTCCCAAACAGAAATTTTATCCCTTTTACATTACCCAATGTATTCTTTTTCATCATACTCAGTATTTACTATTTCAGAAATAGAAATTCAGAGAAAATCATTAAGAAAATACAAGGGATTTATCTTCGGTCCTTTTCAATTGTACTATTCGTAGGCTTTTTTGCATACTTACCTCATACGTCACTTCCAAGGCTCTATGCTGTGTATACACTCAACTGGCATGATGAAGAAAAAACGGCCAACACGAAAACTGGTATATATTTAGCTTATATGATGGACGAATTAAGGGATGACAATTGTGAAAAAGCGATTGAATATGGCAAAAAATCCCTTGAATCAGGTAACAAATGGATCAATCTTCAGCCTATACTCAATTTCCCTGAAGAAGCCTATACATCAAGAAATATTGACCGAGATAGTATATACCGGAAAAAGCTAGTAAACATTTCTGATGCCTATAGTGGACTTTACCAAGCATATATATGTAAGGGAAATGAATACCAAACAAACAATAATATTTCTAAAGAAATTGAATCCTACTTAATTGGTGATTCAATACTAAATTGTACGGAGCATCACTATGAACTTTGGGAAATTGAAAAAGCCTACTCTTCAAATAGAATTGGTCGTAGTTATCAATCAATTAAAAATTATACACTTGCAGATTCCTTTCTTTTAGATGCAGTTCAAAAATACGTGCAAATTAAGGATGCCTCAGATGCCATACTAGCAAATTTCATAACTGACTTAGCAATTTCAGCTGCAGAACAAAATGATTTTTCATCTTCAAACTTACTCTACAACCAAGCTATTTCAATTCTTAAAAAAGATACAACCAATCCAGAAGACAAAATAAGCCTAATTCTAAATTTAAGTTATATAGTAAAAAACCATCTACAAGCAGATAGTCTAAATCAGGCAAAAATCTATATTAAAGAAGCCTTAAATTTAGTTGAAAGAGATAAAAAAGAATATTGTTATATCAATCTTTATAATGGAGTCTACCTTTACAGAATCGACAAGTACTCCCAATCAAAGGCAATATTAAAAGAATGCCTGGACTGTTTCAATAAATTTTTAGAGCCATCCAATCAAACAATTGCAGAAAACCACCTTGTTTTAGCTTATGTAAATATAGCACTTGCAGAATACAATAAAGCTAAAAGAAATTTAAATATTGGTATTGAAATTACCGAAACCAACTTTGGTATTAATAGTGTCAGATATGCCAACCATATAAGAGTTTTAGCTCATCTAAATAAAATAGAAGGAAGTTATAGGACATCATTAAAAGGATACATAAATTCAATTGATATTTATAGCAATGAACTTGGAGATAAGAATGAATATCTTCCAGAAGTCCTTTCTGGATTATCTGAACTAGAAATAACACTATCTAAATTCAGGGATGCAAAAATTCATTCAGACCACTCTTTGGCTATCGCTTCAATTTTCTCAGAACTATTTATTCCAGGAAATAATGACTTATTGAATCAATCAGCTCATGTTCATTATAACTTAGGTATACTGGGTAAATCTGATTCACTATACAATAAAGTAATTGAAATCAATAACAACTATGGACTTCAAAAAAGTGCCTCTAATGCAATTGCATTAAACGGATTAGGACTTATAAATTCAGCAATAAAGGAGTTTAAAATTGCTGATTCCTTATTTATTCAATCTTTGGATTTACATAAGGAAATTTTCACTGAAAATAATCCTTTGACAGCAATGGTATATCTTAATTATAGCCATCTTAGAATTGGCGAAAAAAGAAGTAAAGAAGCTCACCAAATGTTGGCCAAATCGATGAGGATTAATAAGACTTTCTTTGAGCCTAATCATGATATATTTGGAGATATTTATTTTGCATATGGTGATTTAGCCTTAATTGAAAAAATGAAAGAAACAGCAAGGGAGCAATATCAAAAAGCTCTTGATATTTATCTTAACAAATTCAATGAAGAACACGTTAAAGTAATAATAACAAGAGCAAAATTAAGAACTATTAATAGCTAAATTATTAGAAATCAATATTTATATCTTTATACCATTCGTATTAAAAACATTTCAAATTTTTCACTCCACCAAAATTAAAGCCCTATATAACAACAACTTATAATCAAATATCCTCTTCCTTCTAAGCAGACGGTCATAGGTTCGAATCCTATCGCGATCACAAAAAGACTTACACATTAGTGTAGGTCTTTTTTGTTTTTAGGCCTGTCAAGTTTACTTGTAAAGGGTGGGAAACAAAAAAGAACTAGCGAGCAGAGCGAGTGTCTTTTTGTGTTTTAACTTAAGCACCACCAGGATCTTGAAAAAATCCTATCTCGATCACAAATTTTCAAGGTAGTAAAGAAAAGTGGGGACACCAGTTGAAAACTGATTCCAGCTGCGGGGGAATAACATGAGTTCTTTCCCTATAAACTTTACTTGTCTTTAAAAATTATTTTTGATACAGACGAACTACCAGAAATAATATTGATAAAATAAATGGAAGAAGGATAATTAGACAAATCAATACTTTCAACTTTCTTATCAGACCATTTGGATAAAATAGAAATACCATTTACATCATAAACATTGATGAGAGAATTCTTTAAATCAGAATTGGTCTCCAAATTAAAAATACCAGTTGAAGGATTGGGGAATATTGTAAATTCACCAGATAAATAATTCTCCTCAATTCCAATATGGGAAATGGTTACACATTCAGAAATCGTAGAACATTCGTTGTCTATTATTTCAACCGCATAAGTACCATTGACAATTACATCAAAACTTTGCCCTGTTTCACCAGGAATTATTGAATACTCATTATTACAATCTAACCATTGATAACTATCCCCAGTATGATTAGCAGTCAACTCATAATCATCAACATTTATACTTTTATCCAATAAGCAATTACTCCATTTTTGAACAAAAACATTATATCCATCACCTGCCAGCAAATTAAAAGTAGAATCTCCAATATCAAAATCTACCGAATCCTCAAAATAACCCGTAGAATAAATATTTCCTTCATCATCAATAGTCATTGAATTGCCAAAATCTTCTGAGACTCCTCCAATGCTTTTTACCCAAATAAAATCTCCATTCGAATCTAATTTTTCAATATAGGTGTCGTAGTGACCAGATGATATTAGATTGAAGGTATCGACTCCTGGGTTAAAATCCATTTGATCTTTATAAAACCCCATAAAATAAAGCCCACCAAACTTATCAATTGCAAGGGAATTAACACCATCCTCATCTGAACTCCCAATAGTTTTAACCCAGATAAAATCACCCAAACTATCCAATTTCACCAAATACGAATCTGATTCACCCACAGGTGTTAAATTGTAAATGGAATCACCCGGATCAAAATCGGTCAATCCTCTATAGACTCCAGCGATATAAACATTTCCAATAGAATCTAGTACTATTGAAGAACCTGCATCCCATTCATTGCTCCCCATAGATTTGGCCCACATGAAATCACCATTCACATCTAATTTCTGAACAAAAATATCATAGTATCCAACGGCAGTGATATTATGAACATTTGCTGAGGGATCGAAGTCTACTGTATTGGAATATATTCCTGTAATAAAAACATTGCCTGAGGGATCTGTAATTAATGAAGAACTGGCATCATGCCATGATCCACCTGTAGAATTTCCCCAAATATAATCTCCAAAATCATCTAACTTAAGTAAGAAAAAATCGTGAAAATTTCCATTGGCAGTGAATTCTTCCATTCCAGTTCCTGGATCGAGGTCAATCGTCCCCTTAAATCTACCTGTTACATATACATTGTCTGACTGATCTACATGCACTATTGGGCCTACACAATAATTTGAAGAAACAATGGATTTAGCCCATACAAAATCACCATTAGTGTTTAATTTTAGAATAAAACAACTAGTACTGTTCGCTATTAAGTTGAATACTACACTGTCTGTTCCAAAATCTACTGTATCTCTAAAAGTACCTGTAATGTAAATATCACCTGAAGAATCAATACTAATTGAATGACCTCTATCCGTAGATTCTCCACCAAATGACTTTGCCCAAATAAAATTACCAAAAGAATCCAATTTCTGAACAAAAATATCTTCACTCCCTTTTGATTCTAAATCTAAAATCCCAGCCCCAGGATCAAAATCTAAGGTATCAGTAAATCTTCCTGTTAAATATACATTACCATCAATATCAGTAACCAAAGACTTACCCTGAGCACGATTTGACCCACCTGTTACATGAGCCCATTCCATACTAACCTCTTGGCCAAGCAAACTACTAACACACAAAAACATAAAACATTTCAACAAAAATTTATTCATTTGTAAAATATTTAGATATGATTAATTCGCGATAAAGATAATTTTTTCTGTTCATTTAACTTTATCTTGAATTCATTTTATGATGTCAGAAGAAGTTGGACAGTAAATTGTTAAATTTAAGTCACACTTTTTTAAAAGAAGGTTAACCTTCTTTCGAAAAAAAACAGCTTGTCAAGACATCAAAAAACTTGCAAATTTTTCATCACCCTAAATACAAAAACCTACCTAACAATAGATTACAATCAAATGTCCTCTTCCTTCTAAGCAGACCGATCACAAAAAGACTTACACGTATATGTAAGTCTTTTTTGTTTTATGGCCCACGGAGTTTACTCCAATAGGATTGGAAAAAAAAGGCATAGGCGAACGAAGTGAGTGAGGCTTTTTGTGTTACTATATAAGCCCACTCAGGATCTTGAAAAATCCTATCATGATGCAATAGTACAGATGGTTATGAATGTATCAGAATCTTCCTTGAGCGGCTCTGACGGGGACTGATGAAGTAGGCCAAATAATAGTTAGTGTAAAATGCGTTTCAATGCAGTTTAGTTTTTGTTGTGTGTTGTTTTATTTCTTTTTCTAATCGCAATCAAACCCAGAAAAGGGCCCAATGCCAGAATAATATATATGCTATTAGAGTCTGTTAATGCTTGCATTCCATTTATTAATTGAATGCTAATTATTGTTATTGAAAAGCCAATGCAATTAACTATAGTTAGTGCTGTCCCTTTTATTTCATCAGGTGCATTTTGAGCTACCAATGTTGAAAGAAGAGGAGAATCTGCAATTACAACCATTCCCCAAAAGAGAAGAAAAGATAAAAACACCAGATCGCTTTCAACTGAAAAAATAAGTGGAGAAATAAGACAACAACTAAATGAAAACAGGAGCGATAAA
>MAAC01008024.1_pt1 | contig 11150 bp, 10 predicted proteins | sample 1115981 | NCBI WGS metagenome assembly MAAC01 (sample SAMN04961126, study PRJNA320927) | seawater metagenome | isolation source: sample BD02T64 sea water enriched with oil for 64 days | place: USA:Gulf of Mexico | collected 2013-07-27 | reverse complement strand
GTTTTGTCAGCCGATCTGGGTCTGCCCGACATCGGGCTGACCACGCTGACGGAAGTCGCTGACCGGGCTGAACAGATTGCCCGCGTCACAGATTTGCCGACCATCGTGGATTGCGACACCGGATTTGGCGAACCGATGAGCGTGGCGCGGACTGTGCGTATGATGGAGGATCGCGGTATCGCGGGCTTCCACCTGGAAGATCAAGTCAACCCCAAGCGCTGCGGTCATCTGGACGGCAAGACCGTGGTTTCTACGGAGGACATGGTGCGTCGCATCAAAGCCGCAGCAGATGCCCGCCGCGACCCTAACATGGTAATCATCGCCCGCTCTGACGCGCGCATGATTGAGGGGTTGGACGCCATGATTGCGCGCGCCAACGCCTATGCAGAGGCCGGTGCTGATATGATCTTCACCGAAGCGCTGCTGACCGCAGAAGACTGGCGCAAAGCCTCAGCTGAGATTTCCGCGCCGCTGCTGGCCAATATGACCGAATTCGGCAAATCCGATCTGTTGTCCGCCGGCGAATTGCAGGACCTGGGTGCCAGCATGGTGATCTACCCGGTCACCTCGCTGCGCATCGCGATGAAGTCGGTCAGCGATGCCCTCGGCGATATCGAAGCAAGTGGCACCCAACGCGAGATCATCGACAAGATGCAGACCCGGCAGGAACTTTACGACCTGCTTCAGTACGAGCGCTACAATACGTTCGACCAGGGCCTGTTCAATTTCAAGCTCTGAGCGGCTCGCCGCAGGCCCGCTGTCCGGCGGTGGCGGCAGCACAACCTTGAAACAGGCCCTGAACAAAGCAGCGCGGTCTCGTCACTCCGGGTCCACAGCCGTCAGACCCTGCGTGATCGGTCTTTCGCGATTGTCTCCCGGAGCAATGGCGCGACATGGCTCATTCAGCACGCCCCGGTGGCAATCGATGGTGTGTGGATCGGAGCGGGTCCGGCGCGCGGCATACATAACGCTCAGAATCCTTCATCTGGCTGTGCACAGGATCAATGCAGGCACTGCGGTGCGAGGGGCTCAGAAGTATCCCTTTGCCTAAAGCCGTCACTTGATTGCAATTGTTGACGCAGCGTTGCGGCCTGCCAAAGCTGCCTTTGGTGGGTTGCACCGCGCTCGTGTACGCCAGATTGAACACTCGCTGAATATGTCCGGCTTAGGCGCTGTTCAAATACGAAACGACGCGGGTAATTCTGCAAACTCTCAAGGCGCTCAAAACGTGCCGGTTAAACCAGGGCTGACATAGACCAGGATGCGAATTGTCCTGTGCGCCATCCCACGATCCGCTGATTAATAAGTCGTTGGCTCTGATACCGTTCAGGAAAATTCCAGCATTGTAGCTTTGACGAAAGTCGCACCAGAACAACCGGAAATATCCTTCGCGTTGCCCACCTGTTCAGTTGGTCCTGCAAAATTGGCCAGTTGCCCGGGTTTCTTATCCCCGCGCAACATCCCTGGCGGAAACCTGTTGCAGATGGTCAAACTCTGACACATGTGTTCCGACCCCAAGGCTGACAGACCGCAATTCGGTCACGATATCCGCCATTTCAACAAGCGGGATCAGCGCCTGTACCTCGTCCCAACCCGACCAGCCCGGTTTGGCGTCAAAACCCAAAAGCTGACCCCGGCGTCCAGATACGATGCGTTGCACCTTATGGGTGAACTCCGAAGGCACCGAGAAGCTGACCTTGTGAATGGGCTCAAGAAGAATGGGTTTGCACAGCGGTATCGCTTCGCTCATCGCTTTGGTTGCTGCCCGCTGAAACGCCATATCGGAGCTGTCCACATTGTGATGCCCACCGTCCACCAATGTCACCGCCACATCGACAACCGGGTGGCCGTTGAGGCCTTTCTGAAGATATTCCCGAACGCCTTTTTCCACCGCCGGTATGTATTGTCTGGGAACGACGCCGCCGACAATCCGGTCCTCGAAGGAAAACCCTTCCCCACGCATCAGCGGACTGATTTCAATTTCCACATCGGCAAACTCTCCATGCCCACCCGACTGCTTCTTGTGGCGCGCTTTTTGGGTTAAGCCCCTGGTGATGGTTTCCCTGAAAGGCACAACGGGTGTGGTTTGGGTCAGCTTCAGGGCGGAATCCGCTTCGAGATGTTTCAGGGCGATCTGCAACTGAATTGCCCCCTGACCGGACAACAAAAGCTCTCCGGTGTCCGGATTGTTTTCGACACAGATCGAAGGGTCGGCTTCTGTCAATCGTGTCAGTGCTGCCGACAGGCGCACCTCATCTGCATGGTGTTCTGTGTGGAGGGCCAGGGAAAACATCGGCGCGAATGGTGCCGGCCAGTCAGCTTTGGCCTCACCGGTTTCCGTCAGCAGGTCTCCCGTCCGGATGGAACTCAACCTTCCCAGCGTAATTACCTGGCCCGGACCCGCCTTGCCGATCAGTTCCGATTTAGATCCAAGGTGTTGGCGGACGCTGGTCACCCGGGTGCCGTTCAGGTTGTCGCCATCGCTGATTTCTCCGGCCCAGACCCGCGTAAAAGAGAGTTTCCCCGCTTTGCCTGCATAGGCGGTGCTGAACACCTGCGCCACGTTGCCAGATGTCGGCAAGCCCAGTCGGGCGGCGGTTTCGGCGGCGCTGGGTGTGTCGTGGCGCAGCGCCTTCATCAGCCGGATGATGCCGTTCTCGTTCTCGGCAGAGCCAAAATACACCGGAACGATCAGGCCTTCCTGCTGGTCGCGCACCAGGTTTTCATAGATCTCACTGGTCGATGGCACGACATCCTCGAGCAACTCCATCATCAGATTGTCATCGAAGTCGGCCAATGTTTCCAACAACGCATTGCGGGCTTCGCCCTCGGTCGCAGCAAGCTCTTTGGGCAGAGTGATCATCGCGGATCGTTTGTGCGGCTCCCAGTGCCACGCCCGCTCACTGACCAGATCGACCATCCCGGTCAGATGGCCATCTGAATCCCGTATCGGGATTTCTCGCAGCAACAGGGGGCGGGATGATATGGTTTGCAACGCTTCAAATGTGGCTCGGACCGAAGCCTCTTCCTGATCCATCTTGTTGATGTAGATGAGGTGCGGAATGGTGCGGTCGTCAAGGAAACGCAGTAGCGAAGACAAAGTCACAGCGCGTTCCGGCCGGGGATCGCAGACCACCACGACGATATCTGCCACCATCATCGCGCATTGCGCATCGTAGATAAGTTCGACCGATCCGGGGCAATCAATTATGCTCCAGGGATCGCCCAGATATTCGAATGAGGCGACGTTCAGCCCGGTAGATATACTACGCGCCCGTGCTTCGGGCGAGGCATCGCCGACGGTCGTTCCATCTTTGACGGTACCACGTCGTGGAATTGCCCCTGCGGCGAACAGGATATCTTCAAGCAAGGTTGTCTTTCCGCTGGAATAAGGCCCCACAAGGGCCGCCAGTCTGGCACCGGGAGTTTGCTCTGCCATGATCGTCCTCCGTTCTGCCGATGCGCTCGCTGCGAAAAACCGGACACGCAGACCTTCACAAACCGTGTGGCCTGGTTGGGTTACCTCCACTCAGAGGTAAGGCTCGTTCATGATCTGAGTCAATTTAATCATTCACGGTCAGGGCGCCGTCCGGCACATAAAAAGATACCAACTTGAGCTGTATAGAGTGCGAATCTGGCGTTGCGATAATGGTCACAGAGTTCACATCGCACTGAGGCGAGCCGATCTCGTTGGGTGAAGGTCCACAGGTGCTCGTCTCTTAAACCAGTCCGTGCTACCGGCTCTCAGTCACGCCCATTTTACGCTCAAACGATGCCAATATCCAGTTTGATCAACTTTTTTGATCGCGATGGGTCGCGAATTGCTCAGGAAAGTAACATCCTGCCCATTTGTATGTGCGGGTACTGTTCACAAATGATTTTTCGCATGTTCTCGGACGTCGCACATCTGTATCCGGCCTGTTGACCGACATGCGGGTCGTGGCCTCATTGGGGGTACGCCCGCACCGTGGTCTCATCAGTTGCAAGGTCAATTATGACCGAAAGGTCCGTCAGACTTTGTGGGTGTAGTATTTCCGTTCCATGCTTTTGTCTTTTGCGATCGCCTTTGGATCACGGGGGGGAACGCCCGTCACGACCTCGTCTCCGGGTGCACCGAACGTGGTGCCGTGGTGCAGGACGCACCACGCGGACCGGGCGAGTTTGTTCGCAAGTGCGACCGCCAGCTTGTTGCGATGCATTTGGAGCTCCGCCCGGTTCAGCCATTCGCCAAAGCTGAAGTCTGGCCAGCGATGAGGGTGCATCAGGGTCACTTTGGCCGCATGAACAAACAGCATTCGCAGGTATCGGCCGCCGCGTCTGGTGATCCGCCGGGGCACCGTTCGTCCGCCCGGTCTCTATTGCCTTGGCACAAGTCCAACCCGTGTCGCGAAGTCACGACCACGGCTAAATGGGTCTACGCCGAAGAGAGGCTGCAAGTGCGCCGCAGGGGCGCAAGAAAGCGTGTCTTGACCGCCCGGGAGCCTGGATGCTGCGCGATGTGTGAATGGCAGATTTGAAGAAGTTGCACGGCTGTATCAAAGTGCAATGTGAAGCGCGGGAAAAGGGCCGGGAGCACCCGTCGGACTGATCCGGGAAAAAGTCTTGAACGTCCGCTCAGCAGGCGTTCGAGTGATGCGCAGCGAAGTTCCGCTCAGATCCAAACCGGACATTGTTGATCGCCCTCACTGCAACCAATTGACTTGCGGACTTGCGGACTTGCGGACTTGCGGACTTGCGGAATTACGCCTCGTAGCGACGGAGGACCCGGAAAAAGAACATCAGCATCATCATAAGGACGAATAGTCCGATGATGTCACCGACGAGATAAGCAAGGTAATCTTGCGGACCGCTACCGAGAACGTAATTCGTAAGCAGTGAACTCAGGATGGAAATCGCAATACCCGCCGCCATGATACAAGGCCAACACGGCATTTGACCTGATCGTGGTGAAAGATTCCATTTCACGAGTTTGAAGGCGTGGAACGTGGCTGCTGGTACGATGACAGCGATCAGGATTGCGATCAGGCGGCTTGGAGTAAACACCCCCAGTCCAGCCACGCTGAAAAACGCAAGGAACACACCAGGACCCAATGCAACCACAGAGCGCCATCCCAACAGCCAGGCGGCGAGCACCCGGACGCCATGCGGCAGGAAGAGCAGGCTGGCGTGGCTTGAAAATTCCGGGAAATATCTGTCCTGAAGCGGAATCAGAAGTTCAAATGTCATATAGAAAGTGACGAGATACGCGAACGATACCACCGCTGTTTCTTTGGCCCAGACCTGTAATCTCATCGCCGCACTCTCCTGGCCGAATACACCACTAGTCCAGCGGCTTCACAATGTACTGGCCTCGTCCTGACCCCTGGCTCTGAATGAGATACCCCTTGCAAACCAAGGATTTGAGAGCTCGGAAAAATGTGGGGCGAGACACGTTAACAACGAGTGTGTGGTCAAGCAAGTTGGTGGTCTTTACACCGCTGGGGGCCTCTGAAAGCTCGGTCGCTGCGTAGTAGATGTCCCGCTCCACTGCAGACAGGTCCTGAAGCCCCATGGAACGCTCCATTTCCAGCATCAGTTTTCGCAGTTCCGCCAATTTAGAAATCTCAGACATACATCCAGGTCCATTACACCGTTTGCTTGGTACCTATTTCATCACGACTAAAAATTATTGCAACAGAAATTATCTAAGTCTCACATTGACACTTAGATAAAGCGCGCTAATCTTAGTTGTAGTCCGGTGGCCGTCGACGAGCGTGAGTGTGGGTATGACCGGTTGCAGCCGAAAAGTTATTGTATCTGGCGCGGCGCCTTCGGGTGCCGCGTCGCTTATTTTTTGTCCCCTCCTATGGCAGCCCCGCTTATTAAGTGACCCAGGCGAATCCTGTTTTCTGTCGACTCGGTATGGATTTGACGACAGGGGAGCATGCCCTCAATTCGGCTGCAGAAACCGAAAAAGCTTTGGCTCACAAGGAACATCCAGCGCGGGAAACTCAATCTTCGCGCCGCTGTGTGGCAGAACTGTCCAGTCGCCACCATTCGTAACGATCGGGGGAGAAATGTCCTTCGCTGCAGGCGCGACCGGAGTCCGCTGTGCGGGCCTTTGCCCATCGATGCTTGTCCGCATCGAACCGGGGAGCGGGTAGGCTCGCCCACCAGAGACTATCCGGTTTGCGGGCAACACGGGCAGGTTTCCGGGGTGTTGGGACCCGGAGTTATACCCGTTCAATCGCAGAGGCGCCGTCCTCAAAAATGAAAGGGTGGACTTTTAAAAACGATCGTTTATTAAATGGCACCCATGTCCAATGTCACAAAAATATCGCGACCGCGCGGCAGGCCAGCCAAAGATAAGGCGGAATACGCTGAAATCCGCGACAGGCTGATCCGAGAAGGTGTCGCCTTGTTGACTGAAAAAGGGTTTGCCTCCACCAACTTGGATGAAATCGTCAAAAAGGCTGGCGTGCCGAAGGGTTCGTTTTATGCCTATTTTGAAAACAAGGAGGCATTTGGCCTCGAGCTTATAGACGACTACGCCCGGTATTTTGAGCGCAAGTTGGATAAATGCTACGGCAATATCGTGCGCTCACCACTGGAGCGTATCTCCGACTTTATGCTCGAAGCACGTGAAAACATGGCACGGTTTGATTTCCGCCGGGGCTGTCTGGTTGGAAATCTCGGTCAGGAGATGGCCGTATTGCCGGGATCATATCGCCAACGGCTGGTTGACGTTTTTCGCGACTGGGAAGTGAAGACAGAGGCGTGCCTGAGGGCCGCGCAGGGCGCTGGAGAAATTGACAGTGGGATCGACTGCGCCAAGAAAGCAGAAGCTTTCTGGATCGGTTGGGAAGGCGCCATTCTGCGGGCAAAGCTGGGTCGGTCTGCCGGACCGATTGATCGGTATGCTGAAGATTTTCTGGACGGTTTGAGGCCAAAATCAACCTTGTGAGACAGATGTAAAAAAATTTGGTCATTTAATAGACGATCAGTCATTAAATGGCGGCGAAATCTGAACCCAGCCGGGTTCTTTAGGGAGACGATGAATGAACACTATTGCGATCAGCCATTTTGCAGCTACTGGCGTTGCCGGTGCGCAAAAATCCGTCGGTGGCGCGTGCCGGGATAAGACCGGTTCTCATGGTGCGAAATTTTCAATGCAGGCTGTGAACTGATGGACATGGTTTTCGATTATATCATCGTCGGTGCGGGAACCGCAGGGGCCCTGCTTGCCAATCGGTTGAGCGAGGACAAAACGAAAAATGTTCTGCTTTTGGAAGCTGGTGGTAAAGACAATTACCACTGGATACACATTCCGGTGGGCTATCTCTATTGCATCGACAATCCACGGACAGACTGGCGCTTCAGGACAGAAAAAGAAAAGGGCCTGAACGGCCGTTCTCTGCTCTATCCACGTGGCAAGACCCTGGGTGGATGTTCTTCTATCAACGGAATGATCTACATGCGGGGCCAGGCGCGGGACTATGACCAGTGGGCCAACCTGACCGGCGAAAACGAATGGGCCTGGGATGCGAGCCTTGAAGATTTCAAAGCACATGAAGACAGCTATCGCCTCGACGATGTTACCCGCGTCAATGGGGAGAGGGTCGAAAGCCCCGACGGCAAACATGCCGCGGGTGGTGAGTGGCGCGTTGAAAAGCAACGCCTGAAGTGGGAAATCCTGGATGCCTACGCCAGTGCTGCGAATGAGGCGGGCATTCCGACAACCGACGACTTCAACGGCGGCGACAATACCGGAACGGCCTATTTTGACGTGAATCAGCGCAAGGGCTGGCGTTGGAACACATCAAAAGCGTTTCTGCGTCCGGCCAAGTGGCGCGACAACCTGGAAATCTGGACCAAAGCACATGTCACCAGGTTGGGCCTTGAAAAAGATACTGACGGCCAGCAGCGGTGTACAACAGTTCATCTGCGCATGGACGGGCACGATATCAAAGTGCGGGCTCAGGCAGAGGTCATTCTCTGTGCCGGTGCCATTGGCAGCCCACATATCTTGCAGCTGTCGGGTATCGGCGCGGGCAAACATTTGTCGACACATGGCATTGAAGTGCAACACGATTTACCCGGCGTTGGCCAAAATCTGCAGGACCATCTTCAGATCAGAACCGTCTATCAGGTTGAAGGCGTCAAGACCTTGAACCAAATGGCGTCCACGCTATGGGGTAAAGCGTCGTTCGCGATGGAGTATGCGCTGAAACGCTCTGGCCCGATGAGCATGGCGCCTTCGCAACTTGGCATATTCACCAAGAGCGACCCCGCGCGCGAACATTCAAATATCGAGTTCCACGTTCAACCGCTTAGTCTCGAGGCATTCGGGCAGCCGTTGCACGATTTTCCGGCGATTACCGCCAGTGTCTGCAACCTGAATCCGACGAGCCGGGGCACGGTACTGTTGAAATCACCCAGTGCCGAAGACGCGCCGGCGATCGCACCGAACTATCTCGATACCGAAGACGACCGGAAAGTCGCCGCCGACAGCCTGCGTGTTGTGCGCAATATCGCCGCGCAACCGGCTTTGGCGCAGTACAATCCAAAGGAGATCAAACCGGGGCCGCAATATCAGTCGGATGGAGATCTGGCGCGGGCGGCCGGGGATATCGGTTCGACGATATTCCACCCGGTGGGCACCACGAAAATGGGCCGTGCAGATGATCCCAGCGCGGTTGTCGACAGCAAATTGCGTGTTCGCGGCATTCGGGGGCTTCGTGTCGTCGACGCCGGCGTGATGCCGACGATTACAAGCGGCAATACCAACAGTCCGACGTTGATGATTGCAGAAAAAGCTGCGCGCTGGATTGCGGCAGACAACTATGGGAGGGCGTGATGGCCGGTTCAAATGACATTCCACTGAAAAAAGGCCCGTTAAACGGGATCACAGTGCTGGATTTTTCACGTGTGCTGGCGGGGCCATACTGCACCATGGTTCTCGCGGATCTTGGGGCGCGTGTGATCAAGGTCGAAAAGATCGGCACCGGCGATGACACCCGGGCATTTGGTCCCTTTGTCGAAGAAGAATCGGCGTATTTCACCTGCTTTAACCGAGGCAAGGAAAGCATCACGCTGGACATCAAGTCACCGCGGGACCGCGAACTGTTGGAACGCCTGCTTGATACATCAGACGTGCTGGTTGAAAATTTCCGCCCGGGTGTGATGGACCGGCTGGGATATGGGCCGGACCGGCTGGCCAAGACCCACCCGCATCTCGTCTACGCCTCAATCTCAGGCTTCGGGCACTCCGGACCTTATGGCGACTTGCCGGGCTATGACATGGTCGTTCAGGCCATGGGCGGCATCATGAGCCTGACCGGCTGGCCCGATGGGGAACCCGCACGCGTCGGCACCAGCTTTGGCGATCTGGGGGCCGCTCTTTTTGCCGCGGTGGGCATCGTTTCGTCGCTTTACAGCCGCACCAAAGATGCTCAGGGCACACGCGTCGATATCGGCATGCTCGACTGTCAGGCGGCGTTGATGGAAACGGCATTGGCGCGTTACGACATTGAAGGCGTTGTCCCCGGGCGCACAGGCGACTGCCACCCGTCGCTGGCCCCGTTTGAAAGCTTTCGCGCCAAAGACGAAAAAATTGTCATTGCCGCCGGGAACGACACGCTGTTCATGCTCATGGCCGATGCGCTTGGCGCGCCGAAACTGGCGCTTGATCCACGTTTCATGAGCAACGATCTGCGCTGTAGGAACCGTCCTGAAATGGTGGTTGAGATGGAAAAAATCTTGTCTCAACATCCGGTTCAGCACTGGATCGATGCGCTCAACGATGTGGGTGTGCCCTGTGCGCCAATTAACACCATCGACAAACTGCTTGATCATCCGCAGCTTCTGGCCCGCAACATGATCGTCCAGGTCCAGGGGCAAAAAGGCAACCCGTTCAAAACCGCCGGAAATCCGATCAAGCTGACCGGACACGAAGAAATCGACGCCAATGTTCCGATGAATGCGCCTGGCCTTGGCCAGCACCGCGAAGCGCTGTTGGCGGAACTTATGGCAGGACGTGGATCCTACGATCTGCCTGCCAGCAACAGCAGTGAAACAGAAGATGAAGGCGCCCAGGCCGCGCCGCAGCGCGATTCCAGCGCCGCTTGATTGGAGAAAGACATGAACAAGATTGCCAACAAGGTTGAAAAGACAAAAATGTCAGTAGCAGCTTCGTCAAAGACGACATCACCTGATCCCGAAATGATCATTGTGGAACGGCGCGAACGGGTTGGTCTGATCACACTGAACCGGCCAAAGCAACTGAACGCCCTGAACCGGCAATTGGCTGAGGAAACTCTGGCGACGCTCAGGGAATTTGACGCGGATCCCGCTATTGGCGCCATTGTCATCACTGGCAGCCCGCGCGCCTTTGCTGCCGGAGCCGATATTGCAGAAATGGCTGAAAAGTCTTTTTCCGACTTCTATATGGATGATTTTCTGTCGCCCTGGGATGCGGTCAGGACGATCTCCAAGCCTGTCATTGCTGCGGTCGGCGGGTTCGCCCTGGGCGGCGGGTGTGAACTGGCGCTGCTGTGCGACTTCATCATCGCCTCTGACGACGCCCAATTCGGTCAGCCTGAGATCAAACTCGGTATTCTGCCCGGTATTGGCGGCTCGCAACGGCTGACCCGCTCTGTCGGAAAGGCACTGGCTATGGATCTGGTCCTCACCGGTCGCAATCTCAGTGCACAGGAAGCGAAAGAATCCGGCCTGGTGGCGCGAATTGTGCCAAAAGAGGAACTGCTGCAAACGGCCCTTGAAGCCGCACACACGATTGCCGGATACAGCGCGCCAGCAGTAAAAATGGCCAAATGCGCGGTCAACGCGGCACTTGAAACGCCACTGGCCGAAGGGTTGAAACAAGAGCGTCTGTATTTCCAGGCTGCATTTGCAACCGAAGGGCAAAAAGAGGGCATGAATGCCTTTGTACACAAGCGCGCGCCAGTTTTTCGAAACCGCTAAAGTTTCAAAAAATGCCATAAAACTTGCTTAGCAAAAGGCGAGAGCTAAATAGGGTCCGGAAACAACCGGACCAACACATTATTTTGGCGACGGACCAATCCCTTGGGAGGAGCCGTCGTCAACTTGGACAACTGTACGTCGATAGAGTTTTTGGGTCCGAACTTTCAAGCTGACTGCAGTCAACGGCA
>MAAC01008023.1_pt1 | contig 11152 bp, 1 predicted proteins | sample 1115981 | NCBI WGS metagenome assembly MAAC01 (sample SAMN04961126, study PRJNA320927) | seawater metagenome | isolation source: sample BD02T64 sea water enriched with oil for 64 days | place: USA:Gulf of Mexico | collected 2013-07-27 | reverse complement strand
CCTATTCATGCGTATGTAGTATTTGAATTTATTCAATATTTACAGGTTGCATTTTCGTCTGTGTCTAATGTGAGATTCACATTTGTTGTTCCTGAGGCTTGTTCTCCACTTGGTGTTCCATTCGAAAGTACTGGAGCTGTTGTGTCTGGAGTTACGGCTACAGAAAAGTTTAATGTGTAATCTGCTGTTGTTGCATTACTTGATCCATCTATACATCTTACATAATACGTATGTGATGTTGCATCTGTAAGTCCTCATATACTCACACTATGTGTTTGTGATCATGTTGTAGCAAAGTTGTTTATCATTGATCCATAAGCTACACTTGCAGTTGTAGAATATTTACAAAATGCATCCTCATCTGTAGATATACTGAGTGTTATATTTGTTGTTCCTGCAGCTTGTTCTCCACTTGGGGTTCCGTTCGAAAGAATTGGAGCTGCAGTATCCGGTGTATTTGCTACAGAGAAATTGAGTGTGTAATCTGCTGTGTTTTCATTACTTGATCCATCCATACATCTTACATAGTAAGTATATGATGTTGCATCTGTCAGTCATGTTATGTTGGTTGTATGACTTGTATTTCATGTTGTTGCAAAGGTATTTATCATACTTGAATATGCTGTATTTGCACTTGTTGCATATCTACAGGTTGCATTTTCAACAGTGTCTAATGTCAGATTCACATTCGTTGTTCCTGAAGCTTGTTCTCCACTTGGTGTTCCATTCGAAAGTACTGGAGCTGTTGTGTCTGGAGTGTTCGCTACAGAAAAATTTAATGTGTAATCTGTTGTTGTTTCATTACTTGATCAGTCGATACATCTTACATAGTACGTATATGAATTCCCATCTGTTAATCATGTTACATTTGTAGAATGTGATGTTATTCATGTAGTAGTAAATGTATTTGTCATACTTGTGAATACTGTATTTGCAACTGTAGAGTATTTACAAGTTGCATTCTCATCTGTATCGAGTGAGAGATTTATATTTGTTGTTCCTCAGGCTTGTTCTCCACTTGGAGTTCCGTTTGATAATACTGGAACCGTTATGTCTGTCGAAGTAGTTGATCCTGTTGAAAATTTATAAGCAGCAATAACAGGTGGATTCGTACCAGTTGCTTGATTATAATCAGCTTTATAAATAGATACAAATAACGTACCTGATACAGGGTCGAATGTTCCTCCACTGATTTGATTCACTTTACTTATTTGGAAAGGAGCATCGAAAATACCAACATCATAAGGAGTCACATCATATGCATTCATTATACCATTTTTGACATCTACAAGATCATTCACATCATACATCCAATAATAAGGGTATGTATCATACTCATCTATTATATAGTGACCTTGAATACCAGTATGAGGAGAGACTCCATATGACATACCACTTTCATGACCTCCTGACATTCACAGTACTAAATATGTACTTGTTCATGGAACTATCATACCAAATGATCCTTCTGATGCATGAGTCCATAAATCATTTGTACCACTACTATTGTATAAGTCTTCTAGAGGTACTAGGCCGTTTGGTAAAGTATACTTTAACAACTCAGTTGTCGGAATATCACTAATAGAAGCTGAATTATCAAGTACATCGGTAGCATTAAATGCAAATGCAGCAGGACCAACACTCGTACTGTATATCAATGCCCTTGCTGTACTATTAGTAAAACCTCCTATATGTGTTCCACCAAGAGCACTTTGCCATTCAACAGGAGTAGGTGAGATCCATCCAGCCGCATACGATTGTCCCTCCATAGTGAAATAACCATCAACTTCTGATGTAGCAAGGTTATTTGAATCACGAAGAATAAGTGTATTTGTTGAACTGTATGGACTTTGATCATAAAAATCATAATGATTTACGAGTAAGTGCCCATTTTCGGCATAGATACCATTTATACGACTTTGTCCATTAACTTTATGAACTGCTTTATCAAGTACATTCGTAAAGTTTTGAAGAGGTGCCTCAGCAGTATTTAGTGCTGTTATATCAGTACTATTTACAAGTTCAGGAATTGAAAATTCAGCAATAGACTTACCATATTCGTGTCCAGCAACAAATAATGAATTATTATCAGCATTGAATCATATAGCTCCATATGAAAAACTAGCATTCGCATAGTCACCAACTCAAAAATTACCTGACGGTAAACGAAAAGCTCCCTGATAACTAATGTTATCTAAAGTAAGGAGTGGGAACGTAGATCATGAAGATGAAGTTATCGAATCTGTAACGTTGAAATTTATAACAAAATCTAGATTATTTTCATTACTTGATCCATCGATACATCTTACATAATATGTATATGATACTCCATTTGTAAGTCCTCATATACTCACACTATGTGATTGTGATCATGTTGTTGCAAATGTATTTATCATTGATCCATACGCTGTGTCTGCAGTTGTTGAATATTTACAAAATGCATTCTCATCGGTAGAAACGCTCAGTGTTGTATTTGTTGTTCCTGATGCTTGTTCTCCTGTAGGAGTTCCATTTGAAAGTATTGGAGCTGTAGTATCAACGACAACAATAGTTCCATCAACATATTCATATGCTCAGATATCATATGTCCCTTGTCTCATGATCCCATTTAAATCTCTTGCAATTGGAGCAAAGCTTGGTAAAGCTTTATCAAAAACAAGTGAATTTTTTCATGAATCAACTGCGGGGCTTCATGATTCTATGTTTAAATTATCACTCGATGTATTTACAAATAATGGATCTAGATTATCTACATTATTTACATCAGCAATACAATCAGTACAACTATCGTAGTTTCCTATACCGTAATATAAATTATTTGAGAGGTTCACTGTTGATGCTTCTCATATGCTCATATAATGATTCCCTGTAGGACCTGGGAAATCCGATGTCATGTGTACTATATTATTATCAAACTTTGTATCAAATGTTGTTCCAGCAGATGTAGAAAATCAAATATATCCTGAATTATAAAATGTATTATTATAAAAATATCCTGCTCAATTAATACTATTATGTTTCGATGTTGGTGCATATCAAGTATGATATGAATCAGCAGCATCATAGGTTCCACAATTCAAAATTAAATTATTATACACATATGTTGGTTCTGGGATAACTTCCCCAGGGTCATAACTCAAATCGTATACATTTAATGCAGTTGCTCTTTGATAATCACAACTTATTATGTTATTAAATATGAAATGTGACTTTACAACTTGTGTTGATAAACAACGATTTTGTTGATGATTCACTGTGATTTCTGGTCATCTCCCATAATCATTATCATAAATATAATTCCATCATAGAGAATTCCCTTCAGTGTCAGCACATCAAGCTATATAAATACCATGATCAAAACGATTTGCACTTCTTGCCCCATGAATAGCATTCCCAAGAACAATATTCCCATTTCATAAATGAGTAGAATTATTTCAGACATTAATATGCCCAGCTCATTGACCAAAATACTCTTTGAGTCATTGAACATCATTTCATATAAATCTATGGTAATCTCCTGCTAATCTTACAGAAGCATATGGTGTATCAAAAGCAAATCATGACATAACCATATAATTGTTTTCAAAAAATACTCCATTTTGAAAACTATTTGAATATGTTGGGTAAGTAAAATTTGCTAACTCTCATGGGTAACTAATAAGTGCTATAGGATTTCCTTGTGTCCCACTTATTTCACTCGTTCTAATCCATAAAATAGAATTTCATCCATTTGTTTTTTCTGAATATGTTCCTCCTCTAAAATAAAGAATATCTCCAGGTTGAATATTTTCTAAATATCAACTTCATCCACTTGCTTGCTTATAACTAAATGGTGATGTAAATGATCCATCTCAAAAAGTATCTGTAGAGTTTACAAAATATATATCCCCATCTCTAATAGTAAATGGGAGAGTATTTGATTCTTGTCCACCTATGTGAAGCTTGATATCAAGGTCTCATACTCACATTGAACTATTTAAGTAAAATGTAATTCTTTGTTGCTGTGGTGTTGGCCAAGCATCTCACCACTGTTCATAGTCTGAATCTGAAGTGAGGTCTACTCAACCTACACTTATATAGCTTGATCCTCTTGATGATCAAAAATTCTTTCACCATACGGTTACAGCTACTCATTTATCTGATTCAGATGTACTCCAACCACTCTTTGGTCAGCTTTCAAGATCTGAATATAACAATACTGGAGCCGTTACGTCTGATGAACCAGTACTTGTTGGTTCTCCAATAACGTAGTCTGCTGGTAATCTCCCATCTTTTGGTGATTCATCCCATAATGGATGTGATGAATCTATTGGAGTATATACTACAACATCATCGATTGCATACCATTGTTCTGCTTGATTACTAGGGTCTGAAAACCAATTATATGTATTTCATCCTATTCAAAATGTATTAAATTTATCACTCAGCGAACTTCACGCACTTCTCCATGGAATATCACTCAAAGAGAATTCTTCTACTCCATCAAGCCAGTATTGAGCAGTTCCATCTGCTACTCATAACGCAGAATTCATTCATACTTTTATTTCTAAATGATGCCATCCTCCATCATCAAAGGGGTCAGTAAATGTCGTTGAGGCATTTGTACCCCCCCATGGAGAATCGTAAGTATCCGGATATGCACCACAATAATATTCACTTTCTTGTGGATCACATCTTAAAGCAGCTACTGATCTATATCCATAGGTTGGAGAGCTCTTAATATCAAGTAAAAATATTGGAGCACTATCACCATTACTAAAGAAATTCCATGGACTATTTACTCCATCAGGTCCATCAAAATTATAAATTCTAGCCAGTTTAAAAAATGCATCTGCCCATTGCCAGTCTGGATCAACTTTAACCCAGAAACTCATATTAATTTCATCATAACTTCCACTAAGACTCTTTATCAGCATAGTGTCATCACCCCAAGCTTGTTCTCATACAGCTTTACTTGACTCTTGGTATTTTATCCAAGATTTTCCACTCGCTCATCTAAATTGTTCGTTAGTAATTGATTGTCCTGGTTTCTTAGTTGGAAATCCATTATCTGGGTGCCAGTATTCAGTATTTCTTAGGTAATTCCATCCTTCAGGAATAGTACTATCACATGCTGCAATACCATCACACTCTTCACTCCCATCAGCAACATACCAATCTGGATGATCATCAAAATTATCTTCAAAAAGGATATTTCCTCCACTCGATATAGGAGTACTTGCTACTGAAAAACTAATAGTATAGTCTGATGTATTTTCATTACTACTTCCATCTTCACACCTTACATAGTAGGTATACGAATTTCCATCCGTTAATCATGTGATATTTACTGAATGTGATGTACTATTTGTTATTGTAAATACATTACTCATTCATGCATATGTTGTATTTACTGTTGATGAATACTTACACGTCGCTGTTTCATCTGTTGAAACACTCAAAGTTGTGTTTGTAGTTCCCAACGAAAGTTCTCCTGTTGGAGTTCCATTTGATAATATAGGTGCTGTAGTATCAGTTGATCCACTGTTAGAAGTACCAATAACATAACTTTCTGGCAATCTCCCATCTTTTGGTGATGCATCCCATAATGGATGTGATGAATCTATTGGTGTATATGTTACTACATCATCTACGGCATACCATTCTTCATCTTGATTGGAAATATCTGAATACCAGTTATTCCAATTTCCACCAATAGATATAAAGTTCCAACCTGTTCCTTCAGGAGATCCTACTTGTCTAAATGGCATATCTGTTACTGAATGTTCCAACAGACCATCTAACCAAAATTGGAAAATTCCATCTTCTACTCCAGGAGTAGAGTTCATTTTCACTCTTAGCTCTATATGATGCCACTCACCATCTCCAAAGTTTTCTTCAAAAGTTGGGTGTGTAACTCCATCTACTGAAGTTGTAAACCCTGTACATGGTTCTCCATCTAAACATGTGAAATAATCTGTTGTTGTCCATTTATTATAATAACTTGGACCACCACAACTAAGATAACCTGATTCTTGAGGATCACACCTCGGAGCATGACTCGATGTCCAACCATAAGTTGATGAGTTATTCAAATCAAAGATATAAAGAGGACCATTCACTCCAGCTGAACCGAGTTTAAAAGGATCAACTGATCCTGACGGACCATCAAAATGTCAGAGTCTAAATAATTTCAATTGTTTTGTTCCTGCTTGCCATTGCCATCCTGGTTGCATAAGAACCCACGCACTAAAGTACACCTCATCATACTCTTGATCTAAGCTTTTCATCAAAATAGAATCCGAATAGTAATTTGCCTCGTCTGATGTATGATTCGATTCACTTGTTTTAATCCACGACTTTCCTTCCGTCCCTCTTTTTACATCACCTGAAATTCTTTGACCTGCCTTCTTTGTTGAATAACCATTATCAGGGTGCCAATTATCATCGGAATTACGATAAAATGTCCAATCTTGAGGTACATCATCATCACATATACCTGTTACTCCTGCACCTGTACAGACAGTTGAAGTAGGAGAAGGATACCAATCTGGGTGATCATCAAAATTATCTTCAAAAAGAATATTTCCTCCACTCGATATAGGAGTACTTGCTACTGAAAAACTAATAGTATAGTCTGATGTATTTTCATTACTACTTTCATCTTCACATCTTACATAGTAGGTATATGAATTCCCATTTGTTAACCCTGCTATATTTACTGAATGTGACGTACTACTTATTACAATAAAAGTGTCACTCATTCATGCATAGGTTGCATTCGCTGTTGGTGAATATTTACACGTCGCTGTTTCATCTGTTGAAACACTCAAAGTTGTATTTGTAGTTCCTGATGAAAGTTCTCCTGTTGGACCCCCATTTGATAATACGGGTGCGGTAGTATCTGATGGTAATGCCCCTGACCCAATAACATAATTTATTGGTAATCTCCCATCTTTTGGTGATTCATCCCATAACGGATGTGATGAATCAATTGGTGTATATGCCACAAAATCATCTATTGCATACGAAAGTTCTTTGTTATTTGAAGGGTCTGAAAAGAAATTGTTCCAGTTTCAGCCAATAGATACAAAATTAAATCCTAGATCTGCCGGTGATCATGCATATCTCCATTGAGCATCACTACGAGAATATTGTTCTACTCCATCAATCCACATACTAAATTCTCCATCAGCAATACCTGGAGTTGAATTATTCTTTACATAAAGTTCTAGTTTATGCCATGAACCATCTCACATTGTTTCTTTAAATGTTGGGTTCCCCGCAGGAGTATAATCTATTTCACCGGTACATGTCATTCCCTCTGGACATACAAATACTGGATCATATCATATTTCATTATCGCAATAATAATTATCTTCTTGATTATCACACCTCGGTTCATGATGACCTCTCCATCCCCATTGAGTAGAATTTTTTAATTGAAGCAAGTACATAGGTCCTGTATTTCCAGCACCTCAAAGTTGAAATACATTCACTCCAGTACCACTATCAACATGTCCCATACGTGTTAGTTTCAATTCTCCATTTCAAGGGCTTACCCATTCCCATTCTGCAGGAAATTTAATCCAAAAACTTGTATGGATTTCATCATAATCTTCTTCCAAAACTTTCATCAAGATTGCATCTGAATAATAGTTTGATTCACCAATTGAGTGGTCTGATTCACTTGATTTAATCCATGCTTTTCAACTTGCTCATCTAAACTCATCACTTGAAATCCTTTGCCCATAGTTATGACTTGGATATCAAGTTGATGGATTCCATTGATCTGTATGACGATACCATGTCCAACCTAATGGAATATCATCATCAGGACATTTTTCAGCCCAGAATCATCCACACTCTGATCATGTTGGTGTCCATTCATTATGACCATCAAAATCATCTTCAAAAAGAATATTTCCTCCGGTAGGTTCTACTAAATTTGCTACCGAAAAATTAATAAGGTAGTCTGATATATTTTCATTTGAATCTCCATCTATACATCTGACATAGTATCTATATAAATTTCCATCTGTAAGTCATCACACACTTACAGTATGTGATTGAGCTCATGTAGTCGAAAAACTATTTGTCATTAATCCATATGCTATGTTTGCAGTTGTTGAATATTTACAAAATGCATTTTCATCTGTTGAAACACTCAAAATTACATTTGTTGTTCCTGATGATTGCTCACCACTTGGAGCTCCATTTGAAAGAATTGGAGCTATTGCAGGTGGAGTATATCATGAAGTAGCTATATCATCGTTATAATCAGTAAGTATCTCTGCCGCACTCAATGCTTCATTATATATTTTTAATTCATCAATAGCTCCATCAAAAGTACGTGATCCATCTGGATTCGCTCATATACTAACTGGCACTGCAGAACTTTGTGCCACTGGTCAATTTGCTCATGTAGATGATCCAGCTTCAACACCATTTACATAGATTCTCATCGTTGTTTGATCATATGTAGCTGTTATTTGTTGCCATACTCAAGCTTGAAGTTCTACATTATTTCATACTAGCGTTACTGTCTCTTGATCAGATTTTAAACGAAAACGAGGATAATATTTTCCACCTTCATCCATAGTACTTATCATCCAGTAATGATCAGCTCCAGAGGAGCTTGTTGTTTTTGAAATGATTCTTGCATCTGGAATACCAAAAGTATCTGGTTTTATCCATGCTGAAATAGTAAGTCCATTTCATGTTATATCCATATTTCAAAGTGAAATATTTGTATTATTAAAATCAATAGCTGAGTTTATAAGACCTGGAGACCAAGCCCCATTTGTAATAGTTCATTGGCTCCCATAAACATCTCAAAGTACTGTTCAGGTATTTTCATCAAATGAATAATAATGTATTTGGCTTGCAGGGGCTGCATATATTAATTGGAAATTATATATATATAACAATAAAGTCATTGTTAGTAACACCAAAAATGATGATATTTTTTTTCTGTAAACAGATATTTGCATAATAAATAATCCTTTAAAAAATATTAGGTATATTAACATATAAATTTTATCATATTTTATAGTTTAGAGTCAATAAAGATCTGTTGACAATGTAGCCATTAGTTTGAATAATATTTTTTTATTACCAACAAGTAAAAAAAACTTTAAAATCATATTTTTTCAAGTATATTAAAAAAAAAGAAAATCTATTTTTATTCCTTTAAAATCATATTACAAAGATGAATATACAAAAAAAATGATTTACCCTTGTAGAACTTATCGTTGTTATCACAATACTTGCAATACTCTGAACCATAGCTTTTTTATCATTTCAATGATATAGTCGACAAGCAAGAGACAGTGTAAGAATATCTAATTATTCAAATATAAATACGACGCTTGAAGTCTATGAAGTACGAGCATGAAAATATCCAAAACCTGAAAACACTGACACCATTAGTTATGCAGGAGTAAATATTTGGCAGCAATGAGTGATATGAGAGAGAATACAATCTCTCCTAAGAATTGCATGAGATTTAAACGATACAAAATTTGGAAGTGAAATATCATACTCCGTAACTACTTCATGAAAAGATTATGAAATTGCTTGATTATTTGAATGATCTGAACTAACCCAAAATGTTACAAATCAAACATATGCATCAACTGATGTGATTGCCTATGTCTGATGAAGTTATAACTCAAAATATTTAAAAACAAGTACTGGGTGAGAAACTCATATTATTTCCATCCCAAGTTTAATACTTAATACAAGGTGAGTTGATCAAGAAATCCAAGTCTGAGTTCAAAGTAATAATTTTGTTATAGGAAATAAAAAAACTATTCCATGAAGTTTTATTTGATGAGATTTCAATTCCGAAGAAATAGTATTTACTTCTAGGTTGTTATACCAATGAACTGATTGTTCACCTCTCAATGAAATGGCCTATTATAATCTTGAAGTGGGGTTAAAACAATCTTACTGAACAGGTACTTTCCAAACTATAGAAAAATATGATCAATATCAAACATGATATATTCATCCGTTCTATTTAGAAGAAAATGCATTACTACTTGGAAAAGAATTAAGATGTTCAAGTAACCCTATTTTTCTAAAGTCAGATGAGGTGTTACCTCTTAGTTGTGTAAATGAAGATGGTACTTTTGAATGATTTTCATCTTGAGATCTTATAAGTGATAGTTGTTTACATACTTATGAATGAGATTCCGATTGGATCGTTGAAAATTGAAGTTGAAACTGAGGGTGAAATGCTGTAAGAAACATTCCTGCTTTAGGAGGTAACAAAACAACATCACTTATATATAATATGGTCTTAAATAAGACGGCTAATCTTAAATTTGATTATAAGTTAGATTTTGATTATTGAGAAGTAACCTTTTATATTAATTGAGTAAAGTATGAGAAATGGGGGTATGAAACTTGAGGTATAACAAATGGAGTTGGTGCTTACCAAACCTATACTACGTCACTCCTACCACCATGACAATATGAATTTAAATTTGAAGCGTATACAAAATCACCTCCTAATGCATATGCAAATTTATATATAGATAATATTGTTATAGACGAGACTTGTATTGATGGATGACCTACATGTGGATGGACTCTATGATTTGAAGATGGGAGCACTAATCCATATGATTTATTTTCTTTCTCTTGAGTTTCAACAACACCTTGGACAAGAATAACTGACTCTTCAGAATGAACTTATGCTCTAAAAAATCCTATACTTGGACAAAACGAAAGTACATATTTAACTTATGAGAAGACTCTTACACAAACGGGGGCTCTCAACTTTGATTATAAATTGTCACAAAGCACTGCAATCGTTTACTTTTCTATTAATTGAGCTACAGACGATTCATGGTGATATTCAAAATCCTATACCTGATCCACAAACTATCAATCATACACCACCTCTAGCTTGCCCCCTTGAACATATCAATTTCAATTTCAAGTACGTACTCTGAGTTATAGTAATCCATATGCGAATTTTTATCTTGATAATATAACTATAACTCCATAGTAAACAATCACACAAAAAAACAGATACTCATTTGCGAGTATCTGTTTTTTTGTAATTAAGACTTCAGACTTTTCAAGAAGATTAAATAAGTTTTTTCAATATTACTTTTTAATATCTTCATCTTGATCTTGTAGTTAATTCCCTTCTCCTTGT
>MAAC01018615.1_pt1 | contig 11154 bp, 8 predicted proteins | sample 1115981 | NCBI WGS metagenome assembly MAAC01 (sample SAMN04961126, study PRJNA320927) | seawater metagenome | isolation source: sample BD02T64 sea water enriched with oil for 64 days | place: USA:Gulf of Mexico | collected 2013-07-27 | reverse complement strand
CACCGCTGGATGTTCGTTAATTGCATCCTCAATTGGTGCGGTTCCCAGGTTATGCCCCGAAACAATAATTACATCATCCACACGCCCCGTAATACGGTAATACCCTACGGTGTCTCTTAAAGCTCCATCTCCGGTAAAGTACATGTTTTCATACGTACTGAAATACGTTTCTTTATACCGTTGATGATTTCCCCAAATGGTTCTTGCCATAGATGGCCAAGGGTATTTGAAACATAAACGTCCATCCACTTGCTTGCCTTCAATTTCGTTTCCCAGTTCATCCATTAAGGCGGGTTGAATTCCTGGTAACGGAAGCGTGGCAAAAGTAGGAATGGTTGGTGTTACATACGGAATAGGAGATAGCATAATTCCACCGGTTTCGGTTTGCCACCACGTATCTACAATCGGGCTTTGTTTTTTACCTATATTATCATTGTACCAATGCCAGGCCTCTTCATTGATGGGTTCACCTACAGATCCTAGCACTTTTAGTGAAGATAAATCGTATGCATTCACAAAATCCAATTTTTCTTTGGCTAACGATCTAATTACCGTGGGTGCAGTATAAAATTGTGTGACTTTATGCTTTTCAACGACCTCCCAGAAACGTCCACAATCTGGGTAACTAGGAACACCTTCAAACATGACCGTAGTGGCTCCATTAGCCAAGGGGCCGTACACAATGTAACTATGCCCAGTAATCCAACCAATATCAGCCGTACACCAATACACATCCTCTTCTTTGTAATTGAAAACATTTTTAAACGTGTATGCGGTATACACCATATATCCACCAGTAGTATGCACCATTCCCTTTGGCATTCCGGTAGAACCTGAAGTATAGAGAATAAATAAAGGATCTTCTGCATCCATAATTTCAGGCGCACATTCAGTAGAAGCAGCGTCAAGAAGTGGCTGTAACCAACAGTCACGTCCCTCTTTCATTAAGATTTCAGATTGAATTCTTTTAGCTACCAATACATTCTCAACACACGAACAAGCTTCTAAAGCTTCATCTACAATACCTTTTAAGTCAAGGGTTTTCGCCCCACGATACGAACCATCCGATGTAATGACCATTTTACAATCCGAATCATTAATACGCATGGACAATGCAGTTGCTGAAAAACCCGCAAACACCACCGAATGTATCGCTCCAATTCGAGCACATGCCAAAACGGATATAGCCAATTCCGGAATCATAGGAAGGTAAATACATACCCGATCGCCTTTTCCAATCCCTTTGCTTTTCAATACATTCGCAAACTGATTTACGCGTTTATACAATTGATTATAGGTAATGTGCTCTGCGGCTTCCTTGGGGTCATTGGGTTCAAATAAAATAGCTGTCTTTTCACCTTTGGTAAACAAATGCCGGTCAATACAGTTCTCTGTAATATTAAGCTTAGCTCCTTCAAACCACTTTATTTCAGGAGATTTAAAATCCCAGCTCAAAACCTTATCCCATCGCTTTCTCCATACAAAATGCTCCTCCGCTATTTCCTCCCAAAAACTTTCAGGTTCACGAACCGATTTACGGTACACCTTGTAATATTCTTCTAGATCTTTTATATGGTAATTACTCATTATTCGGGATGTTATAATTTATAGCTAGAAAGTTTCCTTCACAATTACAGTTGGGAAGGAACGATCACTTTTACATAGCGTCCGTAAATTTAACATTTGTGAATAATTATTTGCGATTCAAACCTATCAATTTAATGACAAACTATTACACGACATCTAATTTTTACTCTGCACTGCAATCACAATATTCACCCCGGGTTGCATCAGTTTGTTCTTCGCAAACATCCTGTCCAGTGACTTCATACATTACAGATCCATCTGCGCTATGAGCAACACACGTTTTTGTATCTTCTTTTTGACAACTGGCCAACACCAGCAACCCCAAGGTTAATCCTACTACTAATTTCATACGTAATTTCACCCCTTAACGAATTGACACCCATATGTATTGTGTCGGATTGTATTAACTTCGAGTTAATCCTAAAATCAAATCTCTATGCTTCGGAAACTGTTCTTGAAGTTTCTTACGGTCCGCCATTTCAAAATCGGCAAAGTCAAAACCTGGCGCCACCGTACAACCTGCCAACGCATAGCCACTGGAGGAATTAACTTCTGAAGCAAACCAATCGCCTGCTTTCACCACGTATTGCGGTACCTCTCCTTTACTAAAATCACGACCAATTTTCACTAATTGATACGCTCCTTCCATCGAAATGATATGCAAGTTAATAGGGTCTCCATCATAGAAATGCCACATTTCATCTTGTTTAATTCTATGAAAAGCAGAGAAGTTACCAGAGACTAACAAAAAGTAAATACCGGTAGAAAAATTACGTTCCTCTGCACCGGAATAGGGTTGTTTGGTAATTCCAGTACTTCGGTAGGTTTCTTTAAAGTACCCTCCTTCCGGATGTGGGAACAAATCCAAATGTTTTTTTAATGCCTCAATTTTATGTTCGGTGTCGCTCTCTTTCATAGGTTTCAAAGAAAAGAAACTCCAGAGCTTACCCAAAATTTATTCTTTTTAAAAATTAAATTTCTCAAAACCACAATAAACAGCCATTAATTTTGTTTTAAACCTTAATAAATCAAAAAACTTTCATTTTATTCCGATTCCTAAACCGATTCGCAGACTAAAACTACTGCTATATGAAACATAGTTCTCTGGTATTTCTGTACCTAATTTTCAGCTTACAAGTAGTTTCACAAACCAAAAAAGAGCAAAAACTACTGGATCTCTATAGCTCCCAACAATTTGACAAACTTGCGGTTAAGGCCAAGAAATTTTTAAGGAAAGATAGAAACAATGCATATGCCCATTATTGTTTAAGTGCCCTACATTTTGATCAGGCACAAGGCAAAAAAACACCCGTCACTAAAAAAAGGCACCTATCTAAAGCACTCCGATACTTCAAGAAACTACCGGAAGGAGCGTTTTCCGAATACCGGGATAGCGTCCATTATTTTATCCGTGAACATGCCCTAGATTCCAATCTGAGCAAGGACATCAACAACCAATATAGACATTGGTTGTTGGTGCTTTTCACGGATTCGGTAGCCCAATTTCAAATTACAATACTGCGGCCTGAACTTGCCACTTTAGTGGATTCTGCCCATCAAAACAAAGTTCGTTTCACGTTATTAAAAACCGCTCAAAAGCTAGAGGGTGTTCCCTACAAATATGCCGGAACCCATCCTGAAAAAGGTTTGGATTGTTCTGGGTTCACCCAATATGTGTACAAAAGTGCTGGAATTGAAATCCCTCACAATTCCACATTACAGAGCAAATTATCAAATGAAAGGATCCCATTAGAGAAACTTAAACCGGGAGACTTGGTATTTTTTGGAAGTTGGAATGGGACCCAACCACGAGTGGGTCATACCGGAATAATTTACGCCAGAGAAGGGAATAATATCACGGTTATTCACTGTGTAAATGGCGGAGTGAAAATTGAAGGCAAAAACTCCAGTTGGGACCGTTATTGGATTAATAATGTCCTTTTTGGAATAAGCGCAGATACCCTATCCGAGCTCTAAAAGCTATAATTAATCCGAATGTGTACATAACAATATTTTTACTTCATGAACGTGTATAATCCCTATTTTTGCAGGTAAGAATTTAATAATAAATTTACCTGCTCACTTTTGTTCAGGTAGTAAAATATAGGAATATGTACCCACCAGAATTAACAGCCCCTATGGCTGCTGAGTTAACTGATGCAGGTTTTAACCAATTAAGCACTGTTGATGCCGTTAACGAAGAATTAAAAAAAGAAGGCACTGCTTTATTAGTAGTAAATTCTGTTTGTGGTTGTGCTGCAGGTAGTGCACGTCCGGCTGCAATCATGGCTTCAAAACATAGCAAAACTCCAGACAGACTTTTAACAGTTTTTGCAGGTGTAGATGGTGATGCTGTAAATCAAGCACGTAAATTTATGTTGCCTTACCCTCCTTCATCTCCGTCCATGGCGGTATTTAAAGATGGTAGATTAGTTCACTTTTTGGAACGTCACCATATTGAAGGAAATAATGCGGATACTATTTCAGAAAACTTAAAAGCAGCATTTGACGCTTTTTGTTAAGATGTACTCAAAGTAATACGAAGCGCCTTGGGAAACCTTGGCGCTTTTTTGTGGTTAACGTTGAATTTGGAGAATTTGTCTATGGATAGAATCACCTTTCAATTCCACCACATATAGTCCAGGTTTAAGTATAGAAACATCCCAATTACGCCTAGGGTTTTCTTGTTTAAAAACCAATTTACCACTCCAGTCGAATATCGTAAATTCTTTTACCCCATCGGGTATTTTGACCCAATTATTTGCTGGATTAGGGAATAACCTTAATTCATCTGGGTGAATTTCATTTACGTTTACAGGCCCATTTTTAACCAATTTAACAATTCTTTCTTCTCCCGTGTGGGATGAAATTATCAAAAAATAAACTCCGTTATTCAATGCGGATACATCCAGCTCCCATTCATGTATTCCGGGCCAAAGAATAGAATCTGTGAAGGGAGCCAAAACCTCTTGTCCGTTTATAGCAAATAATTTTAAATCAAACCTACCAAAAAGTGACGTTTCCAAATGAACAGTTACTTCATTTTGAACTGGATTTGGGTATATATAACATGAATCAATAATTTGAGAATGCGCAAAGAAACCCATCATAAAAAATAGTAGCCCTAAAGAAGAGGGCAGAAATTTCTTCATGTTTTAGTTTTTAATCGTTCCACAACTCTCCATTCACTTTAACTTCAACTGCGTTTTTGACTTCATCCAGTACCCCGTCAATTTTTGATGGGTCATACCATTCTGATTTGGTTATTAAAGGTATTGCAGTTTCTGTGATGGCAATCAGGTTTGAATACGCAAGGGATTCAGTCAGAGTTTTCCGTTTAACAAACTCCACCTGAGCATTCATGAAATCAAATATATAAAACACCACACTCAAGATCACCACGGTTTTTAAAGCTGAGAAAACCCCTCCCATAATTTTATTCAAGGGACCCAAAGCCACAATCTTAACCGCTTGATTGACTACTTTGGCTATAAGATGTACCCCAAAGATGATTCCCATAAACGTTAAAGTAAACGCAGATATGGAAATATACTGCTCATCCATTTCTGTTTTAGCCTTCAACACCTCAGCTATCATATCTGAAAAATACATCGCCCCAATAACACCCAATATCAAGGCTACAAAAGAGGCGATGACAATCACGAACCCTTTAGAAAATCCTTTATAAAAAGAATAGGCTAGAGCTAATAACACAAAACCATCGATGTAGTTAAAGTCCATAGTTTGAATTATGCTACAGGGTCTACATTTGCAGAAGTAACCACCAATCCGTTGATATCTCTATCAAACATATAAATACCACTACCTGATTCCTCTCCAATAATTTTTAATTTATCTAAAATGGTTCTAGCCAATGCTTCTTCTTCAATTTGCTACGCAACGTACAATTGCAAGAAATTATGTGTCGTATAATCTTGTTCTCCTAATGTTAAATGTACTAATCCGTTTATGGCTTGGGTCACACCCATTTCGTGTTCTAATAATGCGGTGAAAAGTTCCTTTAACGAAGAAAACTGTGTAGGTGGCTGATCAATGGCTGGAATGGTAGCTTCCGAACCACGTTCGGTCATAAACTTAACCAACTTAAGCATATGCGCTCTTTCTTCATCCGAATGTTTATACATGAAATTAGCCACACCTTCAAAGCCCTGACCTTCGGCCCAAACCGCCATAGCTAAATAAATATGAGATGAATACCCTTCTAGTTTTACTTGTGTATTTAAGGCTGCCTCTACTTTCTTTGAAAACATAATGTTGAATTTTCATTCAAAGGTAAAATAACCTTTTTGGAATGACTGAGTAAAAGGGATAAAAAGAGATTTTTGATTTTAACCCAGGCCTTCGATACGCTTAACATTCAATTAAACTCTCAGGCTCCTTTGCATTTAGTTCCAGATCATTAAAAATTCATCTATTAACTTCAATTTAAAATTGCCTTCATACCCAAAACGTAACCTTTCTCATATAAAACCGTACATTTGTTTCACAATTCAACACTGCGAGCGTTCTGGCTCGTGATTCTCACGTCAATTTTTCGCAGTTAATTAACCACCCAATTATTATTCATGGGAAGAAAAAACAAAGGTTACCTTCATTCTAAGAAAGGAAAAAACCTAAAGAAAATAAAAGACAAAATCATGGATGCTTTTACGGAAGCACCCAACAAAACATTAAACCACAAACAAATTGCTGCTAAACTAAATTTTTCAAGCAGTAGTGACCGAAACCTAATCATAAAAGCTATTGGCGGGTTAAAAGCTGCACGATTGCTACAAGAAATTGAAACCGGAAAATTTGTTATCACAAATGTTCCTAAACATATTACGGGTAAAATTGAAACCAAACGAAATGGTGTTGCCTTTGTAATTACCGATAGTTTTGAGGACGATATATTTATTGCACCCAATTTTGTAAATCACGCCTTAGATGGAGACACCGTAAAAGTGGCTCTGCTCGCAAAAAGAAGAGGCAAGAGCCATTCTGGCCAAGTAATTGAAATTATTGAACGGGCACAAACCAATTTTGTAGGTGTCATCGAAATTTCTAAGAATTTTGCATTCTTAGTGCCTGATAAGATATCTATGTCCATAGATATTTTTATTCCACTTAGTAAATTAAAAGGAGCTAAAAACGGTCAAAAATGTATCGCAGCTATAACCGAATGGCCTAAAGATGCCTCGAGTCCATTTGGTGAAGTTATTGATGTACTAGGGGATGCTGGGGATGCCGATACGGAAGCTTTTTCCATTTTAGCGCAATTTGACTTACCCCACCGTTTTCCAAAAGAGGTAGAACAAGCGGCTGAAAAAATCTCATTAACCATTAGTGACCAAGAAATTAAATCTCGTAAAGATTACCGAGAGGTGACTACTTTTACTATTGATCCAGCCGATGCCAAAGATTTTGATGATGCTATTTCATTCAAAAATCTAAGTAATGGAAACTTTGAAATAGGTGTTCATATTGCTGATGTAACACATTATGTAAAAAAGGGAGATATTGTAGATACCGAAGCGATTGAACGAGCCACCTCCGTTTATTTAGTAGACCGAGTGGTACCGATGTTACCCGAAGTTTTATCGAATGGAGTTTGTTCACTTAGACCAAATGAAGACAAGTTAACCTTCGCATCTATTTTTGAAATTACTCCCGAAGGAAAGATCCTTAAAACATGGATTGGTCGAACCATTATTCATTCGGACAAACGATTTGCATACGAAGAGGTTCAGGACATACTTGAAGCCGGAGAAGGCGAATACTCGAAAGAATTAATTCAGCTGAATACACTGGCGAAAATCAAACGTAAACAGCGATTAGATGAAGGTTCAATCGCATTTGACAAGGTAGAAGTTCGTTTCCAATTAGATGCAGACCGTAAACCAGCCGGAGTCTATTTTAAAATGCAAAAGGACGCACATAAACTTATTGAGGAATTTATGTTAATGGCCAATAAAGCGGTGGCAGAAAAGATTGCTTTACCTCCTAAAGGTGAACAAATAAAAACGTTTGTGTATCGAATTCATGATAAACCAAATCCAGAAAAGTTGCTTGCCTTTTCACAGTTCATTAAAACCTTCGGATATGAATTCAATGTTAATACCGATAATATTGCGGAAAACATGAACGCTTTATTAATGGAGGTTCAGGGCCAACGAGAGGAAAACATGATTGAGCAATTGGCTATCCGAACAATGGCTAAGGCCGTTTATAGTACCAGTAACATTGGTCACTATGGCTTAGGATTTAAAAATTACACGCACTTTACATCTCCTATTCGTAGATATCCGGATATGATGGTACATCGTTTACTGCAACAATATTTGGACGGTAAGACATCGGCTGATGAAAACACGTACGAAAAATGGTGTAAACACAGTTCAGCTCAAGAAAAGAAAGCCTCAGATGCGGAGAGACAGAGCACTAAATTTTTCCAAGTATTGTTCATGAAAGATGAAGTAGGAAAATCTTTCAAAGGCATAATTTCTGGTGTTTCCGAATGGGGAATTTTTGTAGAGATCATTGAAAACAAATGTGAGGGCATGGTTCGTCTACGAGAAATCAGTGGAGATTATTTCACCTTTGACGAAAACCTCCACAGAATTGTTGGACACAATACCGGGAAGATTTATCAACTTGGTGATGAGATCGAAATCACCATTAAAGAAGCGGATTTGGCTAATCGTAGATTGGACTTTGCAATAAGTTAAATTTCAAATAAACAACAACACAAAAAGCCCCGTTAGAATTAACTAGCGGGGCTTTTTGTTTGAAAGCATATGATTACATCACAACCAATTTACTAAAGCTACTAAACTCATCGCTCTTAATCTCGATGAAGAAAGTACCCGCTGAAAAACCAGTTATATCAATCGTATTCACATTATTGTTTAATCCTTCCTGTACGTAAACTAATTTACCTGCAAGATCTCTAATAACCAAATCGTACACACCCACATTACCCACTTCAATAGTTACTGTATTGTTATCCGCTCCCGCTGGGTTTGGATAGACATTTATAGTAATATTATTGGTAATATCAATGATCCCGACTTGTGTTACTGGCATACATGCTGAAGTATCAGTACAAGAACCTTCTGTAATCACAACTGCATAATTTCCATTTTCAGTGGCCACAAAAGACTGCCCAATTTCACCTGCTATGGGTGCATTATTACTATCACAGTTAATCCATTGATACGAACCAATCGAATTATCTGCTGTTAAAGTAACGCCCGCATGCGAAACATTCACATCTACTTCATCCACCGTTAACTCGGTAGTAATCACAGAGTCACAACCCGTGACGGTCATTTGCAATGTGTCTACATACGTACCTGAAACAGAATAGGTACTCGACCCTACCGTGATACTAGAACCTTTACAAATAGTTTCACTATTGGTAACAGCCGTACCATTATTAATGGTCAAATTAACCGTAATCACTGAGTCACATCCTGCAGCATTTGGAATAACATCCGTGTATGTACCCGAAGTGGTCCAATTTTGAGCCCCACTTGCCCCAGCAAACATTTCACATGCCACTACGGAAATTGTACCTGCCGTTGGCTGAGCCACCGTTAAGTTCACCGTAATTACGGAGTCACATCCAACAGCATTAGGAATGGTTTCGATATACGTACCGGAAACAGTCCAAAAGAAAGCCCCACTTGGAGAAGAATAACCTCCACAAGAAGTAAGGGTGAGCGTTTCTGCTGTTGAATTAATTACAGTAAGATTAACCGTAATGACAGAATCACAACCAACTCCATTTAAAATGGTATCCATATACATCCCTGAACTAGTCCAAGTATATGTTCCACTAGGAGACGAATAGCTATCACAAGAAGTCACACTAACCGTACTAGCCGTTGCTAAACCATGAACAATGGCCATGGTTTCATCGTCACTACATCCGTTAGCATCTGTAATAGTTACCGTAAATGTACTCGCTGTTAAACCTGTAATAGAAGCTGTTGTAGCTCCATTACTCCACGCATACGAATATGGAGGTGTACCTCCAGAACCAGAAGCGGTTAACCCACCATCCATGGTATTTATACAAGATTCATTAGAGTCTAAATTAATAGAAGTAACTAAAACCGTTGGCTCCGAAATTGTTATTGAATTCGTAGCTGTACATCCATTAGGAGTTGTTACGGTCACCGAATATACTCCTGCTGAAACACCTGTGATATTTGCCGCACTTGTAGAGTTAGACCAGGCATAAGTAGCCGATCCAACATTAGAAGAGGTAATTGAGATGTCATCAAACGTGAAGCCATCAGAAGCAGAGATGGAGGAGGACATAAAATTATCCTCTTGTCCAAAACGAATTCCAAAAGTGGATGTAAGTGTTTGACCTGCACTGGTAATTAAAGTATCAATTCTCGGAATCGAGACATTATGCCAAACCCCATTCGGTAAGTTTGGTGATACCAAATTATAAACCTCAATCCATGCACTTGCATCACTACCTCTAATCCAAACACGATCATTGGCATCTGTTTCTTCCCCATGATCCATGTACCAGAAATCTAGATTCATTGAAGTACTGGAAAAAGCCGAAAGATCCCAAGTTTTAATTAAATAATTAATTGGATCTGGACTGGCTCCATTTATGGTAGCGTCCAAAGTTACCGAGTAATTACCCGTTCTAACATAACTAGGTCCTGCCGGAATACGTACACGTCCTTGAGAGGTTGATGTTTCGTACGATACTCCAGATAAACCATTCAGAATGGTATTTACGGAATAAGTAGCTGCTCCAGAATACGTTTCAAACCCTTCAAAGAACAAAGTTGATGTTTGTGCGAGTATTAACGAAGCACCACCATCCGTACCTCCAAAACAAGAAACATTAGAATCTACCATTGTCGTCACCGAAAGCACACCTGGTTCTGAAATCGAAGAAGAGTGCATGCCCGAACAACCATTTGCATCCGTAATAGTTACAGAATAAGTACCCGCTGTAACTCCAGTAATGAATGTGGTAGTTGCTGAGTTAGACCAAATATATGTATAAGGCGTTGTTCCTCCCGTTGCTGAAACTGTAGCTCCACCATCAGAAAAACCATTACATGACACATTTGAATCTACTACTACAGCCGTCACTAGTAATGATGGCTCTGTAATTGTAATTAACGTCAAATCAGAACATCCATTTGCATCCGTAATAGTTACAGAATAAGATCCTGCAACTACACCAGTAATTGAAGCTGTTGTAGCCGCATTACTCCATACATATGTATAAGGCATTGTTCCACCAGAAGCAGAAGCTGTTCCTCCACCATCACTGACAGAATTACATGAAACATGACTATCCACAACAGAACTGGCTACAAGAATAACAGGCTCTGAAACCAATACCATACCCATATCTGAACAACCATTAGCATCGGTCACAGTTTCAGAATATGAACCTGCAATTACACCCGAAATTGAAGCCGTTGTGGCCGCATTACTCCAAGCATATGTATATGGCGTAGTTCCACCCGTACCGGAAGTACTCGCTCCACCATCACTCATTCCATTACATGAAATATTAGA
>MAAC01012139.1_pt1 | contig 11157 bp, 8 predicted proteins | sample 1115981 | NCBI WGS metagenome assembly MAAC01 (sample SAMN04961126, study PRJNA320927) | seawater metagenome | isolation source: sample BD02T64 sea water enriched with oil for 64 days | place: USA:Gulf of Mexico | collected 2013-07-27 | reverse complement strand
GATAGATATTCCATACAACTCGAAGAATACGTGTATGTGTTATCTCAACTATCTAGTTTAACTGTCAATATTGATGGGTTACATGAATAAATATTTGTGGGGATCCCTCAGTACCCGTTATCATTCAAGATGCAGGTTTCAGAGTGCTTGTGCGATTTCAATTCAAGGCACTGTGATGTAATAATGGTTACTCAGGAGAATATGTTCCTGCATTATCTAATAGGCTACATCCATGTAGCGTCATTATAAATCACAGCAACGATGAAGTGATATTGCTCAAGCTCTTCTTCGATGAGTTTAAAAGTCATTTATGCTGCGTTATCAAATGATAGAATGGAACAACCATTATATCAATTTAATGCCTTGCCTAAATGGCTTTTAATTCCCACTGAAATAACGCACTTTGAATGATAACGGGTATAGATACTGAGTTAAATTTTTCCTCTTTGCCTGGCCTATAGCTGCTACCTACACATTAGACATATCGAATTTTACATTATTACTAACCGCTACTTTTCAGAAAGATAATCTTGTGGAGTCAGTAATATGATACAAATTTCATTAATTTCATGCTCTGTTTAAGAAATATTTCCATACCTACTTCTCTAATATAATAGGATTGTTGATTCGCTTATATTAAGCGCAATTTACTTTACCCCCTACCTAATTATTATAAACAATTGTTTGATTAATTTGTAAAGCAAGGTTACTTAGTATGTAAAGAAAGGTCCTTTAGTATGTAAAGCAAGGTTATTTCTATATTTGTGTTTAAAATTAAGGCTATAAATGGTAAAACACTAAGTAGTCTGGTTAATTTATATTATTTCTCAACTGTTTAAATCAAAGGTGTTTTATGAACATTGGAATTCCCAAAGAGTCCTTAAGCGGTGAAAATCGTGTTTCCGGCTCGCCAAGCTCTGTTAGCGCACTAATCAAGCTAGGTTTTACAGTACAAGTGCAAAAAGGTGCTGGTATAAAAGCAAGTTTTACTGACGACGAATATACTGCTAGTGATGCTAACGTTGTTACCAAAAATATCTGTTGGCAAAGTGACATTATTTTAAAAGTAAATCCGCCAACATTAGAAGAAGTGGCTTCCATGAAAGATGGGGCAACACTTATTAGTTTTATTTCACCAGCACAAAGTCCTGAATTACTTGAAGCGCTTAAAGATAAGTCTATAACTACGTTAGCCATGGAAATGGTTCCACGCATGACTCGTTCTCAATCAATGGATGCACTGAGCTCAATGGCTAATATTGCGGGATATCGCGCGGTTATTGAAGCTTCAAATCTTTTTGGTCGTTTTTTTACCGGACAAATAACAGCAGCAGGTAAAATGCCACCAGCTAAAGTGATGGTAATTGGTGCAGGGGTTGCAGGCTTAGCTGCAATTGGTACCGCTGGCAGTTTAGGTGCAATTGTAAGAGCATTTGATACGCGCCCTGAAGTAAAAGAACAGATAGAAAGTATGGGAGCTGAGTTTCTTGAGCTTGACTACGAAGAGCCAGAAAATACAGGCTCTGGCGATGGTTACGCGAAAGAAATGAGTAAAGCGTTTATTGATGCTGAAATGGCGCTGTTTTTAGAGCAAGCCAAAGACGTTGATATTATTATTACTACCGCCATGATCCCGGGTAAACCAGCACCTAAGTTGATTACTGAAGAAATGGTTGAAGCAATGAAGCCAGGTAGCGTTATTGTTGATTTAGCTGCAGCTGGTGGTGGTAACTGTGATTGTACAGTCCCAGGGAAAGTTGTTAATGCGCATGATGTTAAGGTGATTGGTTACACTGATTTGGTATCTCGTTTGCCTAATCAATCTTCACAACTTTATTCAAATAACCTAGTGAATTTAGCTAAGTTACTATGTAAAAATAAAGATGGAACGCTTGATATTGACTTTGATGATGTAGTTATTCGCAATATGACTGTGGTTAAAGAGGGGGAAATTACTTTCCCACCACCGCCTATTCAAGTCAGTGCTGCACCTGCTCCTGCTAAAAAAGCAGCTGAACCACTAGAAGTTGTTGAAGAAGAGCCTGCTTCGCCTGTTAAAAAATATGCCTTTATGGCTGTAGGGATAGCATTGTTTGGTTGGGTGGCTAGTGTTGCACCGGCTGACTTCTTGACTCACTTTACTGTTTTTGTTCTTGCTTGTGTTATTGGTTATTACGTAGTTTGGAATGTTAGTCATTCTTTACATACACCTTTAATGAGCGTTACAAATGCTATTTCGGGTATTATTATTGTTGGTGCTTTATTACAAATAGGCTCAGATAATATACTCGTACAGATACTAGCCGCATTTGCGACGTTAGTGGCCACTATCAACATTGTCGGTGGCTTTAAAGTCACTAGTCGTATGTTAAAAATGTTTAGTAAGTAGGGGGTAGTATGGAATCTACACAATTAGCGTCTAACGGTTTTATAAGTGCAGCATATATAGTTTCTGCCTTACTTTTTGTTTTTAGTTTGGCTGGTTTAAGCAAGCAAGCTACGGCTCAGCGAGGTAATTTATTCGGTATGGTAGGTATGGCTATCGCTTTACTTGCTACTATTATTGATCCTCGTGTTTCTAATGTTTTTGTTATTATTATTGCAATGGTTATAGGCTCTGGTATCGGGCTTAGATTAGCGGATAAAGTTGAAATGACACAAATGCCTGAACTTGTTGCTATATTGCATAGTTTTGTTGGTTTAGCTGCAGTGTTAGTTGGTTTTAATAGTTATTTTGATGCAGGGCATAGTGTCGTTATTACAGCTGCCCAGCATACTGCTATGAAAATTCACTTAGCTGAAATTTTTCTAGGTATATTCATTGGTGCTGTGACTTTTACTGGCTCTATTGTCGCTTTTGGTAAATTACGTGGGGCTATCAGCTCTAGTGCTTTAATGTTACCTCATCGTCATAAAATGAACCTAGCAGCAGGAGTTCTTAGCTTTTTAATGCTTCTTACTTTTGTTAATAATGGTGGTTCAAATACAGCATTATTCTTAATGACGGTTATTGCTTTAGTATTTGGTTGGCATTTGGTTGCTTCAATTGGCGGTGCGGATATGCCTGTTGTTGTATCTATGTTAAATTCTTATTCAGGTTGGGCTGCGGCTGCGGCTGGTTTCATGTTAAGTAATGATTTACTTATCATAACTGGTGCTTTAGTGGGCTCTTCAGGTGCTATTTTATCTTACATTATGTGTAAGGCAATGAATCGCTCTTTCATTAGTGTTATTGCTGGTGGTTTTGGTACAGATGTAGTGATTGATAATGATAGAGACTATGGTGAGCATACCGAGATAAATGCTGAAGCAGTTGCTGATATATTGCGTGACGCAAAATCTGTGGTTATCGCCCCAGGTTACGGCATGGCTGTTGCTCAAGCGCAATACCCTGTTTATGAACTGACTCAACAGCTAGTGAATAAAGGTATAAAAGTTCGTTTTGCGATACATCCTGTAGCTGGTCGCTTACCTGGACACATGAATGTATTACTAGCGGAAGCTAAAGTACCTTATGATATTGTTTTAGGTATGGATGAGATCAATGATGACTTTCCTGAGACTGATGTAGTATTAGTTATTGGCGCTAATGATACAGTTAACCCTGCAGCAAATGATGATCCAAATAGCCCGATTGCAGGTATGCCTGTATTGGAAGTTTGGAATGCCAAAGAAGTTATCGTTTTTAAACGCTCAATGAGCACTGGTTATGCTGGTGTACAAAATCCATTGTTCTTTAAAGACAATACTCAAATGTTGTTTGGTGATGCTAAAGAGACAACGGAGCAAATATTTAGGGCTTTATAAAAACGCGACTAATGATTTGTGAAATTAAAAGCCTTAACAATTAATAATTGTTAAGGCTTTTTTGTTAATCGTGCAACTTATACCTAAGCCACTTCTTGAAACTCACATCTTGAGGTGGTTTGGGTATGGGTATATAATCCGCCTCTTTATTTTTATTTTGTTTTTTAGGTGATGTATGAGTGTTGATGCAATTGGTTTATCGGCCGATTTATTAAAAGCGGTGAAGGCGTGTGGTTATAAAAATTTAACGCCAATTCAGCAGCAGGCTATTCCGATGATCCGCTCAGGTGCTGATATATTGGCCAGTGCGCAAACGGGTACCGGTAAAACGGCGGCCTTTAGTTTACCTATTTTAGATGCGTTGGCAAAAAACAATACTCAAGGGAAAACAATAAAAGCGTTAGTGTTAACACCTACTCGTGAGTTAGCTGCACAGGTAGCTGACAATATGAAAGAATATAGCCAATTTTTACCACTGAAAATAGGTGTGGTTTATGGCGGTGGTAAAATGTCAGCGCAAACTAACTTGTTAAAACAAGGTCTTGATGTGTTAGTTGCTACGCCGGGGCGATTAATGGAGCACTTAAATTTACGTAATGTTGATTTATCACAAGTGAAATTTTTAGTGTTAGATGAAGCGGATCGTATGCTTGATATGGGGTTTTTAACGGATATTGAAAAGTTGATGTTAACAATGAAGCAAAAACATCAAACCTTGATGTTTTCAGCAACGTACTCCAACAAAGTTAAATCTTTGGCTAACCAGTTTTTATCCACACCAAAAGTCGTCGGTGTAGCAAAACAAAACTCTACTTCGGGTAAGGTTAAACAGTCAGTTTATTGGGTTAGTGAAGCAAGAAAACGTGAATTGCTATCTGAACTTATTGGGGTTAATAATTGGCAGCAAGTGCTTGTTTTTGCAGGAACTAAAGAAAGTGCTAATATTCTTGCCAAAGAATTAAAACTTGATGGTATTAAAGCCGCACTGTGTCATGGAGATAAAACTCAAGGCGCTCGTAATAAAGCGTTAACTGATTTTCGAGAAGGTAAAGTACGTGTGTTAGTCGCAACGGATGTTGCAGCGCGAGGCTTAGATATTGACAACTTACCTTATGTTGTTAATTTTCACTTGCCTTTTTTAGCTGAAGATTATATTCATCGTGTTGGCCGTACAGGCAGAGCAGGAAAGTCAGGTACTGCAATATCTTTAGTTAGTCCAAAAGATGAAAAGTTTTTAGAGAACATTGAAGCTCTTATTGAAAGAAAATTTGAACGTATTATTGTGCCAGGTTATGAATTAAAGCGCGATGAAGCATTAGAGCACCAACAAGTTACTGAAAAGCGTGCCAGTAAAAACCGTTATCGCGCTAGCCAAGAAAAAAACCAAGCAATAGCGAAGAAAAATACTAAGAAAATATTATCTTCACAAGCTTCAGGTAAAAAATACAATTCGAAAATCAAGAAAAAGCGTTAGTGAAAAAAAAGTTAGTAATTCAACAAGCAGCATCTAATGCTGCTTTAATGAATATAACTACTGAAACGCCGTTTAATAAAAGGCATGATTGTTGGTTTTGTGGTGAGCCTAATCAATATGTTTTTTCGCTCACTAATGCTTTTGAAGTTCAAACATCAGATAGTGAACCCATTACTCAATTATCGTTACCAAGTTGTAAAGAGTGTTATCAACATGCTAAAAAGTCAGTAATAAAAGCTAATTATGAGGGGCACTATTACTCTATTTGGACAATAAAGTCCGAAGTTAAACAGTATTTAATACACCATTACCGTAAAGATTTAGCTATTGGCATTAACTGGACTAAAACAGAGCTAGAAGAAAGTGAATTTGAGCAGGGAAACTTTGCTGGCTTTAAACGAAGTGCCTGGTTTATGTATGAATTAGCAAAAGCAAGGGTGAATTACGCTAGTTGGCCGCTTATTGTTGATGGCATTACGATACTTGATGAATGCCAGGAGCAGACCTATAACTTTGACGATGTTATCTATCCAAATATTGAACAAGCTATGCTTCATTACGCTAATGCATTGTCGTTAAGTCTCAACTATTTTCGCTCAGTTTTCGAATTATTTGGTAATGATCAGTTTGCTAAAACCGTTAGGTTTTGCCGATTATTAGTTGCTGCTAATGCTTCTGAACAGGAGCAGGCGCTTCGTCAGTTACGTAAAGAAGTCGCATGGCTTAAAGTTCATACGTCAAACAATACTTAAGCGCTTTGTAATATTTATTTTTTGACGATATAAAGCCTGATCTGCCCGCTCAACCAAACTATGCTCATTATCGGCTCTATTCATGAAAGTAGTACCTAAACTGCAACCTACTTGATATTTGGCTAGTAGCACATTAGAGCTTAACGCGTTATCAACTCGACTTTGAATAATATCTAAAGCATTTTCACTAGCATTTTCTACTATGATTGCAAACTCATCGCCACCAAAACGAAAAACACTATCGGAATCACGAATACAAGAACGAAGTATATTAGCAAATTGTTTTAACACTTGATCACCAGTGTTGTGACCATAAGTATCGTTAATTGCTTTAAATTTATTTAGATCACCTAATACCAAACCTACTTGTGCATGATGACGGTTAGCGTTATGCATAGCGCGTTTTAATTGTTCATCAAAATAACGACGATTCCCTAAACCTGTAAGGCTATCTTGCATGGCAAGCTGCATTGCTTGATGATATTGCAAAGCATTTTTTAATGGATAGAGTATTATCTGATGAATGCGTTGCAAATCTTTATAATTAATCATACTTATAGGGCTATTAATGCCGTAGCTTAATGTGCCAATAAATTCATCATTGAGTTTCAATTCAAATTGACGCTCATGCTTAGCTTTTCGGCTACCTCTTAAGGTCTTACTTACTGTTTGATTTTTGAAGTACAAGCCACAAAAATTAATATAGCGAGCTGCTTCCATAGCAATAATGTCAAGTAACTTATCTAATTCAAGAGTCGTTTGTAGTTGCTCTAGCAAACTAGAATGATTTTTACTATATGCATTTGCACTGTTTTTTAATGCATTAAACGCATGGAATGATGGTGTTGGATTATCAAGTATATTCAATGTTTGCATACTTGTGCCTCTCTATATAGTAGCCTTGTCAATGCAATCAATAACCATTTCACTGACGTTCATATAAGTTAATTACTTCCTGAATAGATTGATGCAAAAAATGTTCCAAGTTGAAGGTGACATTTATATATAAAAATAATCATTGCGACCCCTATTAACCATTTGATTATTAGTGTATTTATTGTCAATATCACAACGCAGCTTGTTTTGAAATCTGTTATTTGCATTATTGTCAGTAACTTGACGGCAAAAAATTGCCATGTGGCAATGATGCCTATGATCATTAAGGAATCTATGTGAGCGGTCATTTTGAAATTTTAACTATTTTATCTTGTGCAGTATTTATTGTATGGCTATTTCGTCGTTTAAAATTGCCTGCTATTTTAGCTTACCTGGTTGCCGGTATGTTAGTGGGTGAGCATGGTTTAAATATAGCCCATGACCAAGTTGACTATGATCATTTTGCAGAATTGGGTATTGTGTTTTTATTGTTTACTTTAGGTTTAGAGTTCTCTTTACCACGTTTAATGGCAATGCGACATTTAGTGCTGGCGGTAGGAAGCTTACAAGTTGGTATATCCTTACTCATTTTTATGATCGCTAGTATGATTTTTGGTCTTAGCTTTGAATCAGCTTTTGTTGTTGGTGGCATATTAGCTTTATCTTCTACTGCGATTGTGATCAGACAACTGAGTGAAACAGGCGCAATGAAGCGTAAATCAGGCCAGATATCGGTCGCTATATTATTATTTCAAGATGTCGCGGTTGTACCATTACTTATTATTGTTCCTATGCTCGCGCTGGACAGTGATACTTCGATGATGTGGGCACTAAGTATTGCCATTTTTAAAGGCGTTGTGGTTGTTACTTTATTGCTATTTATTGGTAAATGGCTCCTACCTAAAGTGTTTAATATTATTGCGCAAGTAAGAACAGATGAGCTTTTTGTTTTAACTACACTTTTAGTCACCTTATTAGCCTCAGCGATTACGCAATGGTTTGGTTTATCCATGGCATTAGGCGCATTTTTAGCAGGTATGATGTTAAGTGAGAGTGAGTATAAACATCAACTAGAAGCTGATATTAGACCTTACCGTGATATATTATTAGGTTTGTTTTTTGTTACTGTTGGTATGAAGCTCGATGTTGCCTTGTTATTAACATCACCTCTTAGTCTACTCGCTATTATGCTCAGTTTTATGTTAGTTAAAGTTATGGTGATTAAAGTATTAGCGACGCGGGCAGGGGAGTCTTCAAAAGATGCTTGGGCATCAGGATTAATGTTAGCTCAAATGGGGGAATTTGGTTTTGTATTAATTGCACTTGCTAATCAAGTTAAGTTATTACCAAGTGATGTGTCATCTATGTTGCTGGGTGCTGGTGTTATCAGTATGGCTATTACACCTTTTATGATTGATCGTGCTCGCCCGTGGTCACTCTTTTTAAGTCAGGAAAAGTCTGTTGAAACTAATGATTTGGAGAAACTACCAGAAAATAAAAATCTGACGAATCACGTTATCATTTGTGGTTTTGGCCGAATAGGTCAAACCGTTAGTCGCTTTTTGAAACAAGAAAAAATTGATTTTGTTGCTATTGATATTGACCCCCTACGTACTCGTACTGCTCGAGAAGCGGGAGAAAATGTATTATTTGGCTCATCTAGACAAACCGAACTACTCAATGCGGCGCACCTGTTACAAGCTAAATTGGTTGTGATTGCGTTTGGTGAAGATAAACAGTCAGTGGAAGTGATTCAAAAAATACGCTCTTTATCACCTGATGTGCCTATTTTAGTACGTACACGTAATGATGACAATTTAGATGTGTTACATGATGCGGGTGCAAATGAAGTGGTTCCAGAAAGCTTAGAAGGAAGCTTAATGTTAGTTTCGCAAGTTCTATCACTTACAGGAGTACCGTTTTCTCGCATTATGCGCCGTGTACAAAAGGAGCGAAAAAACCATTATAACCATTTGCATGGCTTCTTTCAGGGAGAGCACACGGATATGAGCCCTGAAGCGATTGATAGAATTGAATTTGCACATGCTATTTCGATTAATGATGATTCTTTTGGTTGTGGTAGAAGTATTGAGTCATTATGCCTTGGCAAAAGACAAGTGAATATTATTGCTTTACGCCGTGCTGATATAGAATGTGAATCACCGGAGGAAGACACTATATTACAAGCCCAAGATACACTGATTGTTCGTGGAAAGCCTAGAGGAGTTGAAAAGGCAGATCATTATGTACAAGAAGGTATTTAATGTTTTGGTCGTTAGTGTTTTTTGGTAGCAGGATCTAATACCAGTTTCATTAATTAGGTGATCTATTTTATACGTAGGAAAAACGGCCAAATACAAGACATTTATTTTAATAACTAGTTGTTCTAATTATTAAATAAATAACGAAGTAGTTGGTGGTTTTAACAAGTATAAATGATCATATATTTAGTGAGATTGGTATAAGTTTAAAAAATGTTTTATTTTATTTTCTTGCTCCATAGCATCTTCAAACCCCAATTTTATTAATTCAGCGCAAAAATTTTTTTCAAATAACAGATAACTAATGATACTTGATTCAGAATCGTTGCTAATACCTGTACTGCGTAACAATAGTCGAACAGATAAAGGTAAATCATAATAGTAATTAAGTGCAATGGCATTAAAATCATGGCTTGGATTAATAATAAAACTGTCGATATGTTTTAAGCCTTCGATATTGTCTTTTTCGCTTTTTGGAATTAATTTTAGTGTTTCGTTAATACGTAACATACGCTCTAAGTCACTACTCATAGTATCTGAAAATATAGAGTCTAGCAGGTGACCAGCTATAGTTGCGGCTGTTGGTGGATGTGGATTATTCTCACTCGCATGTAAGGGCTCTTTAGGTTGATCTACGCCGATAACAAAGATACGTTCAGCGCCTAAATGAATAGCAGGACTAAGTGGCGATAACTGATGTACTGATCCATCGCCAAAGTGTTGATTTTTTATTTTTATTGATGGAAAAACTAATGGAATTGATGCTGAAGCCATTAAGTGCTCACTATTAAGTTGAGTTGGTTGACCACACCGTTTTGCTCTTTTCCATGGCTGAATATTGTCTTCTGCTTGATAAAAACTGATAGAATCCCCGGTACTATAACTCGAAGCAGTGACTGAAATTGCTGATAAATAACCACGCAATATATTGTTATCAATACGTTTCAAGTTCATAAAAGTATTTAGTAAATCTCTTAGTGGCGCATTGTTCAATAAACTACGAGGTAATTTATTCGCATAGTCAGCTTGAAAGCTCGCTAACATACCTTTTCCAATATGGCCAAAAACGCCTTTGGCATCGTTATGATAAATTTTTGCTGTGTCTAAGTTTTTCCATATCCATTCTAGTTTCTTTACGCCTAGATGGAAACATGAAGCATAACAACCTAACGCTGTGGTATTGATTGCACCTGCAGAGGTACCACTTAGAATGGGGAAGGGAATACCGTGGTTTCTAGGGACGAATTTTGCTATTGCTGATAACACACCAACTTGGTAAGCAGCACGCGCGCCACCACCGGTGAGTACTAAAGCATTTTTACTTGCGACATAGTTCCGTTTCTTAGTCATAGCTTATTATTATTTTAAGTTTCCTTAATCGTAAGTTACTTAAGTGTATGATGTTTTGTTGATATTCGCTAGTTTGATTTATTAGTTTTTTGACAAAAAAAACCAGCTAAGAAAGCTGGCTTTTTAAAATGACATAGAATTATTAACAATTAATCTTCGACTTATCACTGCTCTTACCTAACGGTAAGAATAATTATAAGCGGTATGCCTAGTTGAAAATAATTTATTAGCTGCTAACGCGAGCGTTTGCAGCATCAATCAATGGTTGCGATCCAGTTTGCAACATTGCAAGGTTAGCAGTAACAACTTTCTTTGGTAATTTAGAAATCATCAAAGAACCTGTTTTTACTGAGCCTTGAGTTGAAGCAAACTCTAATAAGTTTTTACCATTACACTGAATACCGTCGAAGATACGACGAATTTTTAATTTATTCGTCTTTAAAAAAGAACGCATGCGTTTCTTATCATCAGCAGCCACATACTCACATATACTTTGCGCAATGTTCGCAGCTTGTGCTTGAGGCGTCGATACAACAGACGTTAATGTTAAAACAGTGATAGTAGAAGCTATTAATAATTTTTTCATTTTAGTAACCTTTTATATAAATGGATTATTAAAAGAAAAAACCACGGGATG
>MAAC01010995.1_pt1 | contig 11160 bp, 9 predicted proteins | sample 1115981 | NCBI WGS metagenome assembly MAAC01 (sample SAMN04961126, study PRJNA320927) | seawater metagenome | isolation source: sample BD02T64 sea water enriched with oil for 64 days | place: USA:Gulf of Mexico | collected 2013-07-27 | reverse complement strand
CGACGAAGCCGACACAACATTTCTTGCAGGCGTTATATGGGATACAAAAACCCAAGCACAAAGCTATACGATGGAAGCCACAAAACGCATAAATGACAACCTCACGTTTGAAGCCGAACTCCGGGTTTTTTCAAACCAGCCCGCAACCGACCCATTATACAGTGCGCGTGACGATGATCATTTACAGGTAAGAATTGCATATTATTTCTAGTGGCAGACAAGAGATACATGCCCATCATCATTCTGATTTTTCCTTATTATTGGACTGCATCCAAAAACAGTATAAGTTGAGTTACCTTATTTCTCAATCTCAAGTAGTCCTCAATGAAAAAACGCTCAAGCCTTATACTACTCGTTAATTCACTCGCTATTATCAGTGCCTTTCTCATTTTCCAAAATAAAAACATTTCAGATCGTGTGATTATTGCGGGTGCAACAATATTACCCATGAGTTCAGACAACGCTGAGATAGAAGCTGTATTGGTTGACAAGGGTATTATAGCAGCTGTTGGGGACTTAAAAGAGCTCAGAGAAGCGAACGAAGATGCGGAAATCATCGAAAGGGCAGGTCAAACTATCCTTCCCGGCCTTATCGAGCCACATACACATCCGCTAGCATCCGCACTACTGGGCGCTACAGTTGATGTCAGCGGGTTCACCCATCCAAACCGGATAAGTGTTATTTCTGCCCTTAAAGACGCAGCAGACGGTATGGGGATTTCCCCTTGGCTGATTGCCTATGGTTGGGACGCGGCCGCTGTTGAAGATCTGGAACGCCCAAGCCTAGAAGAACTTGATCAAATCTCCCCTGAACGGCCGATGATTATTCTGACACAAATGATGCACGAGGCTTACGTAAACACCGCAGCGTTATCGGCGGTTGGCATTGATCCAACCGATACAAACCAAACAGTGCATGATGGGTTTGTGAGAAATCAAAACGGTACCCTTAACGGCACAATCCGCGAAATAGACGCTCTTGGAATTATGTTTGAAAAAATTCCGCCAGCGCCAGACAGCGCAACTGAGCTGCTACTTCGCCTTCAATACAATAAATATGCGAAAGCTGGGTATACCAGCATTGGAATTCCCGGCGTAGTTGGCCGTCATTCAGACGCAATTGGACTCGTCAAAAAAGTTGCTGACAGAAAAGCTAGTCCACTTCGCAGCTATTTGTATCTGCTCAAGGCCCAAATCAAAGAAATGGAGCTTGGCGGAAGTAACGACTTTAAGATTCTGGGCATGAAATTTTGGATGGATGGCTCCCCCTACACAGGCGGCGCAGCTGTTGACGCCCCCTATGAAAACAATAAATTTACAATAGAACGCTTAGGCATCCCAGCGAACCATAAGGGAACGCTCAACTTTTCTCCGGCAGACCTTCAATCCATGATTTCTGATTACCATGCAAAAGGGTATCAAATTGCGGCACATGTTCAAGGGGAACGGGCAGCTCGAAGCGTTATTGATGCCATCTCGAAGGCTCAAAAAGACAACCCGAACCCAAGTTTGCGCCACAGGCTCGAACATAATGCCCTGATCACGGATGAATTGCTCGCTCGCGCAAAAAACTTGAATATTTCTGTTGGTTTCTTTGTGGATCATTTGACTTATTACGGAGATACGTTGCCCAAAATTTTTGGCGATGACCGGATGGCTCGTTATATGCCTGTTAAATCTGCTTTTGATAAAGGCCTCATTGTCACTCTTCATGGAGACCACCCATCGACGCCAATCAATCCATTTCGGACACTCCAAACGGCGACGACAAGGCAGTCCAGATCTGGGCAGTCTATTTCGGGAAAAGATGAAAAAATATCGATCTATCAAGCCCTCCAGGCAATGACCATCAACGCCGCACACCAACTGGGGCAGGGTGCCGAAATTGGATCCATCGAAATTGGAAAGCGCGCCGATTTTACGTTTCTGTCTGCCGATCCCCTAACAATGGCCCCCGAGACTCTTCACACGATTGAAGCTCTGGAGACATGGAAAGATGGGCAGCCTGTCGATACCAGCTCGATAAACTGGAAAAATATAAAGCTTGGCTTTAACACACTAATTGGAATCTTATCTCGATAGGCAACAGCTTAAAATAGAGAAATCCTATTGGGTTAACCACCAGCTCGTATCCGGAAATTCAATATTGGGCGGAAGCGTTGGGTTTTTCAGAATAAACATTTTTCGGTTCTCTAAATTGCTCTTCTCTATGGAGGCTTGGTGAAACTTTAGAAATAACTTTTTAAAGTCACCGTTTTCCAGAGCCATGTCGAGGCCGCGTTCAATTCTGTCCGCCAGTTTTTGTTTATTTTTATTTACGTAGAAATAAACGACGTAGGGGTAATAAAGTACGATTTTGTTTTCAACCGATAAATCAGGGTGGCTTTCCTTTCGTTCCAACACTTCATTCCAAGTCTCACTAATTCCTCTTGGAAAATATTGGAACCGCCCTTTTGAAAGCATGGGAAAAAGGGTTTTGTAAACCGTAACTCCTACGACTGGTAGCTGATTAAATTTTAGAATTTCCATGTCGGCCCAATGGGCTCCAAAACCTGCCGTAAACTCAGTACGAAGTTGATCTAACGTTTCAATATTCTCGAACGATCTTTGTTCACTCTTTCGAATGATTGCAATTCTATAACCCAGCAATCCCTTCAAAATTGGAATCTTTATAGATAAAAAATTGGCCTCGCGCTCATGATTTGCTGCTAAAAATGCAATATCAACGCTTTCACCTTTTGCTAAAAAGGCTAGCCCTCGTTTTGACTGACATTTGCGTGACTACCTTGAAGTAAATAGGAGCCGTCGGATGCTGTGGTATTCGTCAATGCCAGTTCCAAAAGTGCCCGATGATAATTCCACCGACTGTCGTTTTAAAAATGCTGTACGACCAGACTTTGGGCGCTCGTACCAAAGCTGTAAGTAAAAAACAAAATTAAAGCAAAACTCAACCTAAACATCAGGTACTGGCCGACTACTTTTCAAAGGCAACATCACAAGAACATTGCGAAAGTATAGGAGCACCTAATTAAGGTTTTGCTAAAAAATTGAAGCTGATATTTGTTAGCTACCACCCCCGATTAACCCAATACCAACAGCCATTGAAACCCAAACTTTGATGCGAAAGAGAACAGCTTTTACAATGCCAAGAGCACTAATCACATGCCCTGTAAATCCGGGAAGATCATTGGTATAGGCTTGAACAATACACCCACTTCCGTTTAACAACAACGGCTCATGCTGTTTATGGGCCAGCTCAATAGTGACCAATACAGATCCCCGCTTTGCCCTGTCCCTTGGCTCAATAAGGGCCCCACTTGCAACAAACTGACCCGCAGCAATAGCATCTTGCTTGAAGGCAATCCGAGCTGGCAGAACCACGTTACTCATCAGCATATTAGTATTGGTCTCGCAGGCCACCTCCACCGGCATCCCAGCCTTCAGAACAGCATTCGCCGTTTGAGAAAATCCAGCGACCATTCGAAAAGGAACACCCTCTTTTTGATCTGGAATAATCAGCAGCGATGGGCTGCGAACAATCCGTGAGGCGCTCGCCCCTTCCGTTAGGGCAATTTGCGTGATCGTTCCAGCGGTAAATGCCTTCACTTGAGTTTTAGAAAGTTCATTTTGTGCCTTCATCAACGCCGCCTTGGCGCTTTCCAACTGGGCTGGCAGCATTTGAGCTAGATTGACTTTCATCGCGTCATATTCAGCTCTGGCCGAATTCAATGTTCCCTGCCGCGTCGCTAATGTGTTTTGAAGGCGTTCGATTTCGCGTCGGCTATATGTGTTTGGATTTTTCCGTCGCGCTTTTTGTTTCGTTCCAAGCTCATCAGCAATTTGCTTGTGAGACGCTTTAGCACTAGCTACTTTACCCGATACAATATTTAATTGCTTACCTGTGACAGCAAATGAAGCCTTCGCTTCAGCATGTTTCGCGGTGGCAGTTGCCACATCTGCTTTTTGGCGTGAGTCCTCTATTGAAAAAAGGAGATCTCCCTTGGAGACATGCATCCCATTTTCCACGTACACTTTGGTTACGGGTCCACCCACTTGCGGCACCACTGGTGCAAGTCGGAATGCAACAAGCCCTGTATAGGATTTGGGATGAAAATAAAAAACAGTCGTAAATAAAACGGCGGCAAGTATCATCCAAGTGAATATGGCATAATGCATATTCCACACGGTGATATGTTCCCCGCGACGTTTTAATCGCCAGTATTGAATGAGAACGGGAAAAGACGTCAATAGGAGTTCCAACATCTAGCTAAAAACTCCTTTTGAAAGATTTTTTGGAGAGGAATTTCATAATATCCCGAGTAACAGCCAACAAAGCCGCTGAAATGGGAAGCAAGATACTAAAATGATCTAGCGGAAATAGCTCGTACAACAGGGCAATGGTCAATAATGTGGGGATCGTCGTGGAGAAAAGAGTAGCTTTTGATTTCTCCTCAGCCCACTTATCAAAACGGGCGTAAAGGTGAACAACACAAAATCCAAGCGCAATAACAAATAGGATGGCGATCCATGCCAAAATATCGGTTTCATTGGGCCCAACCCACCAAATTGGCTCAATTGCCTCGCTCATGGCTCCCCCCATATACTTTGAATTATTATTTCATTACACCTTAATAACATTGGTATACTTAGTCCAATTGATTTGCCATGTTTGGATCAGGAAAATCAAATTTTGACAATCGTTCAGCCTCACCTAACCAATTCGCACCAAACTGTTTACCAGTCATAAATTTCACTCTTTTTCGCACACCAGATATCTTCTGAATGTTGAATTCGGATTTCCACGTATTGGAAAACAACCATCCTTGGATGATCAATTCTTGTGTGCCGACGGCAATCCATGCTTAAGAGGGACTCCCAACTTATTTCAATTAGTCTAGGGTCTAATGTTTGATTTGATTTTGCTTTCTAGCGCCGCATTTCTCGCAGGTGCATTGAATTCCATTGCTGGCGGAGGAAGCTTTCTCACTTTTCCAGCCCTTGTCTTTGTCGGCCTTCCCCCAATTACGGCTAATGCGACAAGTGCCGTTGCTGTTTTTCCTGGATATCTCAGTGGCGCATTTGGCTTTTTAAGCGAATTAAGATCCTACGGGCTCCGCCAGCTTACAAAATACATACTTCTGGCAATTATTGGCGGTGTCGCTGGTGCGTTATTGTTACTGGTTACACCCGGCGAAACCTTCAAGATCATCATTCCCTACCTGCTTCTGTTCGCCACGGCGTTATTTGCCTTTGGGGATAAAATTACAGTGTATCTGGCCTCTAAAGGAAAATCACAAAGTTCTAAAAGCTGGCTGCTCACGCTCATAGTATCCACTTATGGTGGGTATTTTAACGGTGGTTTGGGGATTGTGCTTCTTGCCCTATTTTCTGTACTTGGGTATCGAGATTTAAATTTGATGAATGGGCTAAAAAATGCCCTTTCCTTTGTCCTTACAGCCGCGTCAATTGTCACCTTTGCTTTTGCAGATATTGTTGATTGGGAATTAGCATCAATCATGATGGTATCAGCAACAATTGGTGGCTACTTTGGCGCTCGCATTGCTCGTAGGCTGCCAAAACAGCAAGTCAAAATATTTATAATTCTAATTGGCTTGGGAATGTCTGCTGCCTTTTTTTGAAATCTATAATATACATTATACGCATCCAATTTGAGGTATATGCATAATTTAGTAATTTATGAGTAACTTGTTTGGTAGTCTTCGAAGACCTTGTATAAAGCGTAAAGTGAATATGACCCAACAATACGATCAAGATTTTTCCATTGCGCTAGCGCAATATGATGCCAATTCAACAGACGGCTCACCTAACCTTGATGCTGCGACTGAGGCCCTGTCGTTTGGCATCAGCGCCGATGAAACAGCCATTATTAGATTTGCTCCCACTAACCAAAGCGTTGAGGTTCTCTCACGATTTGCGAAAGACCTTCCCGCAGGAAGTTCCGCGCGTTTTACAGCAGATTTCGTAGACACGCTCAACAAGGGTCAGAACCTTCACGGCCGCATGCTACAACTTTCCAGCAAAAGCTCGACCCTAGGCAGCTCAACCACTACAATTTTTCTAATTAAATCGGATCACACCGACGCTCATTTTTATCTTGCTAGCAGGCACAACCAAAAATTTGAGTGCTCTTTGTCTTGCGCTAATTTTTTCACCTCGGTCGGATTACTCGTTAAAAATTCAAACCTCTTGTCTGCAAACCAAATGCTCATGGATGCACCGGCGAGAAGAATAATGGCCGATTTGCTTGAAATGAGCCCCAACGCAATCATTGTCCAAGCTGAAGGCTATGTTGTCTACGCGAACCACGCTGCGTCGCATTTATTCGGTGGAGACAAATTTGAAGATCTTGTCGGCCTCAAGTCTTTAAATTTAATTGTACCTGAGCAACGGAAAATTACGTTGGAAAAACGGCTGAAGGTTATTGCTGAACGCTCTGAAAGCTTCACCTTCGAGACCCAGCATTTACGCTTGGACGGCTCCTCATTTCATAGTGAGATCAGTATGGGATCTGCTCAATGGCAGGGGCAGGCTGCGACAATCAACATAATAAGAAATATTACAGTCCGCAAAAAAGCAGAAGCAACAATTTTACGGCGCGATGCTGAACTCGCTTTATCGCAGGAACTTGCAAATATTGGGCATTGGAGATTATACCCAGAGACAAATGAAGTTGAGTGGTCAGACGAACTTTATCGGATTTATGGGCTTAATCCCAATGACATAAAAATCACGCGCGCTATGGCAAAAAAAATGAAGATCCCGCCACACAACGATCTATTTTTGGAGATGCAGGAAAAAATTAAAAATAACGCGGTGGACAACAAGTTTGAATACACTATTCAGCGTAATGACGGAGAACTTCGTATTCTACAAGGCTACGCAAAACCGGAATTTGGTCCTAACGGAGAATTAACATCCCTGTTCGGTGTCTCCCAAGACATTACGGAACAAAAAGAGCTGGAAATAGCGCGAGATGGGAGTAATGAGCGTTTCCGAGACCTTGCTGAATTGGGAGCTGATTGGTTTTGGGAAATGGACAGCGACCTACGGTTTTCCTATTTTTCGGATACAGTCCATCGAGTGACCGGTGTCCCAACCAAAAATTATATAGGGAAAAGCCGTCGAGAGATAAACTCGGATCCGCAGGATGGAAATAATTGGAAAGAACATTTTGATGACCTTGAAAATCATCGACCCTTCAAGAATTTCAGCTACCAACATCGCACTGAAAATGGAACTCTCTATCATTGGGTAACCTCAGGAAAACCAATTTTTGATTGTGATGGAAACTTTATGGGCTATCGCGGAACAGCTTGTGACCGAACCAGCGAAAGGATTCTTGAGGAAAAATTAAAGCAGTCACAAAAAATGGAAGCTATTGGACAATTAACGGGTGGGGTCGCTCACGATTTCAATAATATTTTGGCCGTTATTCAAGGTAATTTGGAGCTTTTATCAGAGACCAAGGTTGAACTCCCAAAAGCGAACCGCGATCATATCAATACTGCCCTTAGAATGACGACCCGCGGTGCGGAGCTTACGCAAAGCATGCTCGCATTCTCAAGAAAACAAGAACTTCATCCAAAGACTATAAAACTGAACGAACAAATTGCAGGCATGACCAAAATTTTACAGAGCACGCTTGGTGAAACTATTTCTATAAGTGTGCAATCTGATGAGCAATTGTGGTCCTGCATTGCTGATCCAGGGCAAGTTGAAAACACCCTCCTTAACCTTGCAATTAATGCACGAGATGCTATGCCCAATGGCGGATCGCTTACAATCGAAACCCGCAATGCCTTTTTGGATGACGAATACGCTAGTGCCCAAACTGATTTGGAGCCCGGAAACTACCTGATGCTTGCTGTCAGTGATACAGGCACTGGCATTCCAGAAGATGCTTTACCGCACGTGTTTGAGCCATTTTTCACACTGAAAGAGATCGGCAAGGGAACCGGGCTTGGTTTGAGCATGGTTTACGGGTTTGCCAAACAATCAGGTGGCCATGCCAGTATCTACTCAGAAACGGGACATGGGACAACTGTCAAGATTTACTTGCCCAAATCTGAGGCCCGGGTAACCGTAGCACCTACCAGAATACAGAATGCTCTAAAATCCCAGAATATCACTGTATTAGTTGTTGAGGATGACCCTGACATGCGAACCTTAGTTGTCGCACTTGTCAGCAGCTTGGGGTTTTCTATTCGAGAGGCGAAAGATGGCCCTTCTGCTCTCTTGAACATTCAAAAGGAAGGAAGAGTTGACCTCCTCCTGACTGATGTCGTGTTGCCTGGAGGTTTGAACGGTGCTGAGTTAGCAGATAAAATAGATGAAATTCATCCAAATACAAAAACCATGTTTATGTCCGGCTACACTGAAGATGCCTTCGCCGGAAACAAGTTGTTAAAGGAGACTGCGGTCCTCTTAAACAAACCCTTCAGAAAAGCTGACTTAGCCACAAAAATTCAACAAGTGTTGGATGCACAAACATAATATGCACATCCAACAGTTGAGACTTTACACCCCTTCACGATAGGCTTGTCGTAGCCCCATGAATAAGCTGATACACATTACCAGCAATACAATTGTGAACGGAAAGCCAGTTGATACGGCCATTGCCTGCAGAGCGTTTAAGGCGCCGGATCCGCCGACGAGAAGCAACGTCGCAGCAACAATCCCCTCGAAGCTACACCAGAAAACACGCTGAGAAACGGGCGCATCAATTTTCCCGCCCGCTGTAATCGTATCAATGACAAGGGAGCCGGAATCTGATGACGTAACAAAGAACACCAACACCAAAATTATACCCAAAAAGGATGTAATGGTTGCCAATGGCAAAGGTTTCAGCATTACAAAGAGTTTGAGTTCTAGTGCTGCACCGCTCACAGGTGCTGCGGCATCCGCAATTACCTGCGATATGGCTGTACCGCCAAATGCACCCATCCAAAGAATACTGACAAGTGTTGGAATAACGATCACACAAAAAATAAACTCACGAACTGAACGTCCCTTGGATACGCGAGCAATAAACATACCCACAAATGGCGACCAAGAAATCCACCATGCCCAATAGAAGGATGTCCAACCTTGTGAGAAGTTAGTATCTTCACGACCAAAAGGCATAGAGAGCGGAATGATCTCTTTAATATAAGCCGCGCCACCTGAGAAAATTGTACCGAAAATCGTAGCTGTAGGACCGACGAAAATGATGAAAGCGAGCAACAGTCCCGCCAAAACAATATTGATTTCTGAGAGAATTTTGACACCACCATCCAAACCGCGAATGACAGAAATCAACGCAAGACTGGTAATAAATGTGATCAACAAGACTTTCGCAACATTGCCCGTTCCCCAACCGAATAAATAATTGAGTCCAGCAAGTGCTTGCTCCGTCCCAAACCCGAGGGACGTTGCCAACCCAAACAAAGTGGCAAACACGGCTAAAGTATCGATAACATGTCCCGGCCACCCCCACACTCTCTCACCCAACAGTGGATAAAAGGCTGAGCGCAACGTTAGCGGTAGGCCGCGATTGAAGGAAAAGAAAGCAAGAGATAAGGCCACCACGGCATAGATCGCCCACGGATGAAGCGCCCAGTGGAAAATAGTTGCCGCCATGGCTAATTCAACAGCAGCTTTTGGATCACCAGCTGCCGCACCAAGCGGAGCCCAGTCTGTCCGAACACCATTTTCTACCGATATTCCGCCCATTGAAGATCCGAAGTGTGACATAGGTTCTGACACGCCGAAGAACATCAGGCCAATACCCATGCCCGCCGCGAACAGCATGGAGAACCAACCAAGATACCCGTATTCAGGGAGGGCATCTGCGCCGCCCAGACGAATTTTGCCCAATGGGCTCACCATCAACGCTAAACAGAAGACAACAAAAATATTAGCTGCCCCGAGGAAAAACCAGTCAAAAGTTGACGTAAGGAATGGGCGCAACCATCCAAAAAAATCAGTTGCCCCTTGTTGAAACATCAAGGTGATGAGAACAAAACCGATAATAGAAATGCCAGATACTAAAAAAACAGGATTATGGATATCAAGCCCGAAAGGCGTTATATTATTTTGCCCAATTTCATGATCTGAATCACTTTGTATCTGTCCGTTTGAACTCTTTTCATTAAGGTCTTCTGCCATAGTAATCTCCCCCAGTTACGACAGTTTCAGTGACTTAATTAAATTTATTCAAATTAATTAAATTACTATTTTCAAATATATGTAAAGCGTTTTCTATGGAAATCCGTGCTCATACGCAGCCGTAATTGCTCTCGGTTTCAGCCTTAAGAATTAGAGAGATGCTTGCGGAGTTTCTGATACTTCCGAACTACAGTGTCGCGTTTCGTCCGGGAGAGATGATCGAGAAAAGTTCGTCCTTGCAGATAATCCATCTCATGCTGGATCACCGTAGCGAGGAACCCACTGGCCTCCAAGATCTGCTGATCACCTTCTTCGTCCAGATACTGTACTGATATTTCGCTGGGCCGTGTGATATCAGCCGCAATACCTGGAAAACTTAAAGAAGCCTCATTGAACGTCTGAACTTCTGTCGACACGCTCAGAATTTCAGGATTGATCATTGCAATCGGTGCTCTGACACCACCTTCGACCAGATCGATAACGATAATCTGTTTCAGGACGCCAACCATGTTAGCCCCAAGTCCGAGGCCTTTTTCAGCGTAAAGTGTCACGAACATATCAGAGATGATCTCTCTGACACTTTCATCCACCACTGAAACCATATCAGCCTTCTGTTTGAAAATTGGGTTCGGCGCTATCACTAAAGGAAGAGACACTAAATCACCCTCAAACTAAAAAACTGAGCTTTATACCATCAATGATATATTGAATAGCCAGCGCCCCAAGGATAACACCAAGGACACGGGAGACGATTTGCGTGAACGTTGTTCCCATGATTTTTTCTAAGCGCGGGGCTAAGAAGAAAAGAATAAGGACGATGACCAAGACCACGGCCAGAACAATTAGAACTGTTGCTTGGTGAACAAGATTGTCACGGTTGGCACTCATCAACAACATAATCGATGCGATGGCGCCGGGCCCCGATATGAGAGGAATTGACAGAGGGAACACGGAAATATCGTCGAAAGCACTCTCTCCTTCCACTTCATCTTT
>MAAC01018875.1_pt1 | contig 11161 bp, 8 predicted proteins | sample 1115981 | NCBI WGS metagenome assembly MAAC01 (sample SAMN04961126, study PRJNA320927) | seawater metagenome | isolation source: sample BD02T64 sea water enriched with oil for 64 days | place: USA:Gulf of Mexico | collected 2013-07-27 | reverse complement strand
GAGTAAACGGCGACGGTGCGAATACCCATTTTACGGGCGGTGCGAATAACTCGGCAGGCAATTTCGCCGCGATTGGCAATTAAAATTTTATCGAACATAGTCTGATCTTCCCCGTAGCTAAAGGGTGTTTTCGCTTCAGCTACTACTAGTTTCTACATTAAGTTATCTATTTAACTAATTGTTCTATATCTAGTTATAAGCTAGCAGCCTTACATTCTGAAGACGCCAAACTTGGTTTCTTCAATCTCTTTATTGAGGCTGGCCGAGATGCACAAACCGAGTACGGTACGGGTGTCAGCGGGGTCGATAATGCCATCGTCCCAAATCCGTGCCGAGGCAAAGTAGGGGTGGCCCTGCTTCTCGTAGAGGTCGATCACCGGCTGTTTGAAGGCCGCCTCCTCCTCTTCACTCCAGGTTTCACCCTTACCTTCAATCTGGTCGCGCTTAACGCTGGCGAGTACGCCACCTGCCTGTTCGCCACCCATCACCGAAATGCGCGCATTGGGCCACATGAAAAGGAAGCGGGGGTCGTAGGAGCGCCCGCACATGCCGTAGTTACCGGCACCGAAGGAGCCGCCAATAATGATGGTGAATTTGGGCACCTTGGCACAGGCTACGGCCGTCACCAGTTTGGCACCGTGTTTGGCGATGCCGCCGGCCTCGTACTGCTTGCCGACCATAAAGCCGGTGATGTTTTGCAGGAAGACCAGGGGGATTTTTCGCTGGGCGCAAAGTTCGATAAAGTGCGCGCCCTTTTGTGCTGACTCACCGAACAGAATGCCGTTGTTGCCGAGTATGCCCACCGGGTAGCCGTGAATGCGGGCAAAGCCGCAAACAAGGGTGGCACCGTAGAGGGCCTTAAATTCGTCGAATTCGGAACCATCGACCACGCGGGCGATAACTTCACGCACGTCGTAGGGCTTCTTCGTGTCCTTGGGCACCACGCCGTAAATGTCTTTGGCATCGTAGAGGGGCTCGACGGACTCTTTGACATCGAGCTGTTTTGGCTTGACGCGGTTGAGGCGGCCAACGGCCTGGCGCGCCAGTTGCAGGGCGTGGTGGTCATTCTGCGCGTAGTGGTCGGTCACGCCCGAGGTGCGACAGTGCACATCGGCGCCGCCCAGCTCTTCGGCGCTGACGATTTCACCGGTCGCCGCTTTAACCAGGGGTGGGCCACCGAGAAAGATGGTGCCCTGTTCCTTGACGATAATTGACTCGTCGGCCATGGCCGGCATATAGGCGCCACCGGCGGTACACGAGCCCATCACCACGGCGATTTGCGGAATGCCCTTGGAGGACATCACCGCTTCGTTAAAGAAGCTGCGACCAAAGTGCAGGCGGTCGGGGAAGATCTCGGCCTGCATCGGTAAAAAGGCACCGCCGGAATCGACCAGATAAATACAGGGCAGATTATTTTCATCGGCGATGGTCTGGGCACGAATTTGCTTGGTGCAGGTCAGCGGGTAGTAGGTGCCACCCTTGACTGTGGGGTCGTTGACCACAATCAGGCACTCCTGGCCGGCGACGCGGCCAATGCCGGTGATCAGACTGGCACCGGGCACATAGTCGTCATAACACTCCCAGGCGGCAAATTGTGAGAATTCTAAGAAGGGGCTGCCGGGGTCGAGCAGATGCTTCAGGCGATCGCGGGGCAGTAGCTTGCCGCGCCCTTCGTGGCGGTCGCGGGATTTCTGATTGCCACCGAGACTGAGCTGGGCGATCTTCTCATTCAGGTCATCGACAATGCTCTGCATTTGCGCGGCGTTGTCGGCAAATTCGGTGGTGCGGGTGTTGATTTTCGACTTCAGTACGGCCATGGAAGGAGTTCTCTTTGGCTAGCCCGAGGGCTGGAATTAGTGAGGAGGCTCTAATCATTCTAATTAGAGGCCCCTTAAAGCTGATGCTAATGCAGGTTATTTTTCGAGCGCCTTGGGAAAGGTGGCGCGATGAAAACCGTTGTAGGCCTCGTTGTTGCGTTCGGCGCGCTTGATTTTTCGGCCCAGGGGTGAACTCAGGCACAGCGAGCTGCCGCCATCGACCTTCAGTGTTACGCCATTAATGTATTTGGCGCCATCGCTGAGCAAATAGCAGACCGCCGAGCTGACTTCCGACTCGGTGCCGACCCGGTTGAGGGGCACGGACTCGGGGAAGTGGGGAATGCACTCGACCATTTCCGGATCTTCATAGGTGTCGAGGCCGGAGGAGGCGAGATAGCCTGGCGCCACGGCATTGAGTCGTACGCCGGCATAGGCCCACTCGACGGCGGCCGTTTGGGTAAAGTTCTCCATGCCGGCGCGCGAGGCACCAGAGTGGCCCATGCGCGGCATGCCGCCAAAATTGTCGGCGGTAATATTGACGATGGCGCCACCGTGCTCCTTCATCGATTTCAGGAAGACCGCCTTGGAGACAATAAAGCCGCCGAGCAAGTTGGTGCGCACCACGGCGAGAAAGCCGTTGGGGCTAATATTTTCCAGGTCGGCGGGGAACTGACCGCCGGCATTGTTGACCAGGCCGTGGATCAGCCCGTGGTCGGCAACAAAACGATCGATAACGCTCTCGACGGTCTCGGCATCGCGAATATCGGCACAACCGTAGTCGACGATGGCTCCGGGGTTGTCGCCCTCGATCTCGGCTTTCACCGCGAGTAATTTTTCCTCGGTGCGGCCCATCATCAAGATGGTGGCGCCCAGTGAGGCCAGCTCGTGAGCGATGCAGCGGCCAAAGCCACTGCCGGAACCGGTAACCAGTATCGTTTTGCCCTTAAAGTGGTCGGCTTGCAGTACAGATTGATAGCTCATAGTCATTCCCTTTTCGGTGGCCCCTCAGTGGGCAATTATTGTTAGTCTTACCGTTAATTTAAGATTGTTTTGCTTTAGAATCAAGATGTTATTTTGATTCGTTAAAGAGCTCTCTACCTACCAGCATGCGCCGGATTTCCGAGGTGCCGGCGCCAATTTCATAGAGCTTGGCATCGCGTAGTAAGCGCCCGGTGGGGTACTCATTAATGTAGCCATTGCCACCCAGGGCCTGTATCGCCTGCAGGGCCATCTGCGTGGCTTTCTCGGCGGTATATAAGATAACAGCGGCGGCATCTTTACGCGAGTCTTCGCCACGATCACAGGCCTTAGCCACCGCGTAAAGGTAAGCGCGGGAGGTGTTGAGATCAACGTACATATCGGCCAATTTGCCCTGCATGAGCTGGAATTCACCAATCGGCTGGTCGAACTGTTTGCGGTCGTGGTAATAGGGGATGACGATGTCCATGCAAGCCTGCATCAGACCAACGGGGCCACCCGAGAGCACGGTGCGTTCAAAGTCGAGGCCCGACATCAGCACTTTCACGCCCTGGTTTTCCTTGCCGAGAATGTTTTCGGCGGGCACTTCGCAGTCTTCAAATACCAGCTCGCCGGTGTTGGAGCCACGCATGCCCAGCTTGTCGAGTTTCTGGGCTCGGCTAAAGCCAGGGAAGTCGCGCTCGACGATAAAAGCGGTAATCCCTTTTGAGCCCTTGGCGGCATCGGTTTTGGCGTAAATCACGTAGGTGTCGGCGTCGGGGCCGTTGGTGATCCAGAATTTGTTGCCATTGAGAACATAGCGGTCGCCCTTTTTCTCGGCGCGCAGCTTCATGCTCACCACATCGGAGCCGGCACCGGGCTCGCTCATGGCCAGCGCGCCAACATGCTCGCCGGAACAGAGTTTGGGCAGGTATTTAAGCTTTTGCTCGTGATTACCGTTCTTGCGAATCTGGTTGACGCAGAGATTGGAGTGGGCGCCATAGGAGAGACCGACGGCCGCCGAGGCACGGGAGATCTCCTCCATCGCCACCACGTGGGCCAGGTAGCCCATGTTGGTGCCGCCGAATTCTTCTTCAACCGTCATGCCCAGCAGGCCCATGTCGCCAAATTGCTTCCACAGGTCGGCGGGGAAGTTGTTGTCGATATCGATTTGCTCGGCGCGGGGGGCAATTTCGCCCTGGGCAAATTGATACACGGCGTCGCGCAGCATATCGACGTCCTGACCGAGGTCAAAATTCATACTCTTAAAGGGTGCGTGCATGGCGCTGTCTCCTTGGACTGTTAACAGGGTTGGGGAATGAGGGGAGGTGACTTAGGTTTTTTTCTCGCTAGTGGGGCGGCGAGAGGTGTCGAGCTCGGCCTTACAGCCGGCCTCGGCCTGGTCGAGGTCATCGAGCATGGTGCCTATATCTCTTAATTGCTGGGCGAGCTTTTGCCGTTGCGCACCAATGGCTTGCACGGTGCGCTCCAGTTGGTCAACATTACTCTTACCCGGTTCGTACATATTGATGAGTTGACCGCTCTCTTGCAGAGAGAGGCCGATACGCTTACCGCGCACGATCAATTTCAACTTGGTGCGATCGGCAAGGCTGTAAATGCGCTTTTGACCCTGTCGTGCGGGCCGTAGTAGCTGTAAATCCTCGTAGTGGCGAATGGTTCGTGTAGTGACCGCGAACTCTTGAGCCAACTCGGAAATACTATAGGTGGTCGTTTCTTTTACCATTGCTGCCAACCAGTGCGGGGGCTGAAATATAACTTACGTTAACGTAAACTGCAATTTGATTTGAGGGCGTGGCTGAAGAGTAGGGTCAGCGCTGATGTAGATAAAGCATAGTCGTTTGCCAGCGCCGCTGGGTCTTGGTAAATTGCGCCACCTTAGAGCCCTGTAGAACCCCGTCGCTATTAATAATAGACGGGGCAATAATGACATAAAGGCCATAGGCCGGAGATAGAATGAAGCTGGAAAAAAGTTATATGTGCGGCGCAGCCACCGAGCCGCTAATTTACGACACTATTGGTAATCAGTTTGATCTGGCCGTTGAACGCTTTGGCGACAGTGAAGCGCTGGTTGTCGCCCACCAGAATATCCGCTGGACCTATAGCGAATATCAGCACGAAATCGAACGTCTGGCCACCGGCTTGTTGGCCCTGGGCATTGAACCCGGCGATCGGGTCGGCATTTGGGCGCCGAACTGTTATGAGTGGTGTCTGACCCAGTTTGCCACGGCAAAAATAGGCGCCATTCTGGTTTGTATCAATCCGGCCTACCGTTTATATGAGCTGGAATACGCACTCAATAAAGTCCAGTGTCGTGCCATTATCAGCGCGGAGTCGTTTAAAAGTAGCCGCTACCTCGATATGTTGTGCGAGCTGGCACCAGAGTTAGCGGATTGCGAGCCGGGCCAACTGCGCGCTGCCAAATTCCCTCAACTTGAAACCGTGATTCGCATGGGTGAGGCTATTACCCCGGGGATGTTCAACTTTGATGAAGTGTGTGCCATGGGCACGGCAACTGAGCAGACTCGTCTGGTTGAGCTGAAAGACCTCATCATGCCCGACGATGCCATTAACATTCAGTTCACCAGTGGCACCACGGGCAACCCAAAGGGCGCGACCCTGAGCCACTGCAACGTGCTTAACAACGGCAAGGTCAACGGCGATGTGATGCGCCTCAGCCATGAAGATAAGGTCTGTATCCCCGTGCCTCTCTATCATTGCTTCGGCATGGTGATTGGTAACCTGGGTTGTATTTGCCACGGCGCGACGGCGGTCTTCCCCGGTGAAGCCTTTGAGCCCCTGAGTGTATTAAAGACGGTTGCCGAGGAGAAATGCACCGCACTGCACGGCGTGCCGACCATGTTTATTGCCGAGCTCGACCACCCCGAATTCGATAGTTTTGACCTATCAAGCCTGCGCACCGGCATTATGGCGGGGGCTCCCTGCCCAGAGTCGGTGATGAAGCAGGTCATCGGCAAGATGAATATGCAGCAAATACTGATTGCCTACGGACAGACGGAGCTGAGCCCAGTGAGTCACGCCACCGAGCCGGACGATGCCCTCGAAAAGCGTGTTGGCACTGTGGGCAAACCTTGTCCCCATCTGGAAACAAAAATTGTTGACGATAATAACCGCGTCGTTGCCATCGGTGACAAGGGCGAAATCTGCACCCGAGGCTACGCGGTGATGCGCGGCTATTGGGACGATGCTGAAAAAACCCGCGAGACCATCGACGAGGGTGGCTGGTTACATTCCGGCGATATCGGCATTATGGATGACGAGGGCTATGTGCGTGTCACCGGGCGTATTAAGGATATGATTATTCGCGGTGGTGAAAATATTTATCCTCGCGAAGTGGAAGAGTTTCTCTACACTCACGACAAAATTCAGGAGGTACAGATAGTCGGCGTACCCGATGAAAAATTTGGCGAACAGGTTTGTGCCTGGATCAAATGTCACGAGGGCCAGGCGTTGACAGAAGAAGAAGTCAGGGCCTACTGCAAAAACAAAATCACCCACTTTAAGGTGCCCCACTATATTCGCTTTGTGGATGACTACCCGATGACGGTGACCGGCAAAATCATGAAATTCAAAATGCGCGATACGATGATAGAAGAGCTGGGCATTACCATTTAAGAAAGAGCTGTTTGATGAATAGCTCTTTGATACGTAGAAATACCCCATAAACTAGATATTAAAATTATGATGCTGTTGTAATAACAGTACTAAATCAGTCGCCAAGACTGGCAACCAAGAAAGGAGAGAGATTGTGGAACTAACAAATAAAGTGGCCATCGTTACCGGTGGTGCTTCCGGCCTGGGCCGCGCAACAACCGATGTACTGGCAGCCGGTGGCGCCAAGATCGCTATTTTTGACCTCAACGCCGAGCTGGGTGCTGAGGCCGTTAAAGCCCTGGGCGAAGATAAGGCCGGTTTCTGGTCGGTCGATGTCGCCTCTGCTGAGTCCGTCGAAGCCGCCGTTGCCGCCGTGGTTGAAAAATTCGGCCGCATTGACGTGCTGGTTAACTGCGCTGGCGTTGGCCCGGCGAAGAAAATTATCGACCGGGACAACAACCCCATGCCCCTGGAAGATTTCTCCAAGCTGATCGGCATTAACCTCACGGGTAGCTTTAACGTCGCCCGTTGCTGTGCCGCTGAAATGGCGAAAAATGACCTGGTTGACGGCGAGCGTGGCGTGATTATTCATACCGCTTCCGTTGCTGCTTATGAAGGCCAGGTCGGTCAGTGCGCCTACTCTGCCAGTAAAGGCGGTATTGTCGGCATGACTTTACCGATGGCAAGAGACTTGGCCAAGGTGGGTATTCGCGTCAATACCATTGCCCCCGGCATTATGGGTACACCTCTATTGCGCGGTATGCCGCAGAAAGTACAGGACTCATTGGCCGCGACTGTGCCTAACCCCAGCCGCTTGGGTGAACCCAATGAGTTTGGCCGCCTGGCGGGCCACATGGTTGAGAATGGCTACATGAATGGCGAGACTGTTCGCCTTGATGGTGCTATCAGAATGCAGCCTCGTTAAAAAGTAGCCCTAGTCTTAGGAAGTGACCACGCTTAGCCGTGGGCCGTCGGTGCAGGAATGTTGCCAGTGAGGCTGATCATTTTCACTGAGTCGGTTACGTAGATAGGCGAGCTGGCGTTCAAACAGTGCTTGTTGCTCGCTGCCTAAATCGGCAAATAAAAATGTTTCTCTGCTACGGGTGTCATTATTATTGGCACCGGCTAAGGCTTCAAATGAGATACCCGCTTCGGCGGGTATTTTTGTTTTTGTCGTCTCGCCAACAAGTAATTGCCAGGGTTCGGCGAGTAGGCTGGTGGCGGAGAGGTGTCTTTGCGCCATCTCGATAAGGGTATCTTCAATAAACAGACAGCGACCGTCTAGATCTGCGGTCTGCAGTCTGTCATCGCTAGCCAGTGCACTGCCGAGGATTAAAGCGGCACCCTCGTCATCGGCTTGCTCGCGCTGCAGCTCGACCAGGGCGAGATGACAGCTAATGGCTCGCAATAAAAAATCGCTGCCCCCAGATGTTGCGACAAAGCGCAAGTAGACACAGTTGTTGGCACCGCTCAAGCGTTTGCCTTTAAACAACTCGCCCGTGGTGGCGATAATATCGTCAAAACGTTTCAGTACCCGCTGCAGATTGTCATGGCTAAGGTGGGCCTGAAGTTGCGGCAGGTTGATACAGCGAATGGCCAAACAGCAGGACTCCGTTGTCGGCTCGATTTTTTCGCTCTTGTTGGCTTCGCTAAGGTGAATTGGCGTTTTGAATAGTAGGGGCTCGATACGCTTTGCCAATAAGCTTATTTCGTCGTGCTCGCTGTATGGTTCTGTACTGGCTTCGTCATTCGGCAAACTGGCACTAAGGTCTTGTAGGCGGGTGCTAATGTTCCCCCCCAAACGCTGTGCCCAGTACAGGGTCAAGATACACAGCAATAGACCGACTGCACTCACAGACCAGAAAACTGTCATCACCTGGCGACGAATATCACCGGGGTCGATGCTCAGCTGTACATTCCAGTTTGCCGTATTAGCTAGATTCAGTACCTGCTGAAAAAAAACGCCAGGGTGGGGCAGGCCGGCGGCGTAGGGCTCCAGGCTCTGAGCAAAAAGCGTGTCATCGGCCTTGAACACCGCGGCCTGTTTAACCATCGGTGTCTGCATCACCAGGTTATCGAGCACCACCTGCAAGCTAACGGCATCATCATTGAGCAGGGGCTGGCGTACCTGGGCGAGTAATTGATGACTCATGGTTTGGCCGTAGAGCTGTAGCTGGGACTCAGATAAGGAAAAAAGCTGAAAATATAGTAGTGGCAGAATGAAAAGGCAAAAGAGTAGCGAGAGCAGCGCGGCAAGCAGTACAGATTTTTTCTGAATGCCGACTTTTATGAAATGTTTGCGTAGAGTGTTCATTCTGCGTTCTATCTTCTCAAGAGCTCAATTATAATGGCTGGGCGAGCGATTTATAGCGCCAGCACATTATTTAATAATTTATGCAATGGGCTAGTTGGCGCCAAACACATACAAAGGGTTGTTGTTCTGTGAAAGAGATTTTACTGATTATAGTGTCCGGTGAAGATAAGCCCGGCGTCACCAGTGCCGTGGCCAGTGTGCTGGCGGAATACGAGGTGAATGTTCTCGATATTGGCCAGTCGGTAATTCACAATAATCTCAGCCTCGGCGTGCTGGCCGAGGTGCCCGCCCATAGAGAGTCCTCACCGGTACTCAAGGACGTCCTGTTCAAGCTCCACGACCTTGATATGCAGGTGCGCTTTGAACCCGTCAGCGAAGACAGTTATGCCGATTGGGTCGCTCAGCAGGGTAAGCCCCAGCACATTGTCACCTTATTGGCGCGCTATATTAGCGCCGAGCAAATTGCTCGTATCACCCAGGTCAGCACCGAGCAGGGCCTGAATATCGACAGTATTTTGCGCCTCTCCGGTCGGGTTAAACTCGATCGTGTCGATGCCAGAAGCAAGGCCTGCGTGGAGTTCTCGATTCGCGGTGAGGGTCGAGATATTGCCGAATACCGAAGCTCTTTGCTCGAGCTAGCGGGACAATTAAACGTCGACATCGCCTATCAGGAAGACAGTGTCTTTCGCCGCCATCGCCGCCTGGTGGTTTTCGACATGGACTCAACACTGATCGATGCCGAGGTGATCGATGAACTGGCCATCGAAGCCGGTGTCGGTGAGGCGGTAGCGAGTATTACGGCCCGGGCGATGGCCGGAGATATCGATTTTCAAACCAGTTTTAAAGAACGGGTGGCTTTGTTAAAGGGCCTCGATGCCAATGTTCTCGACAAGGTCGCAGCGCGCCTACAACTGACCGAGGGCGCGGAATATTTAATGAGCACGCTGAAATCCCTGGGCTATAAAACGGCGATTTTATCCGGTGGCTTTACCTATTTCGCCGAGGGTATTCGTCAACGGCTGGGCATTGACTATATGTACGCCAATGAGTTGGACATACAAAACGGTGTGGTCAGTGGTGAGGTTAGCGGACAAATTGTCGACGGCCCGCGCAAGGCCGAGTTACTTAGACAGTTGGCGGACAAGGAGGGCATCTGCCTCGAACAAACCGTGGCCGTGGGCGATGGTGCCAATGACTTGCCAATGCTGGGTATCGCCGGGCTGGGGATTGCCTTTCGCGCCAAGCCCCTGGTGAAGGCCAACGCCAAGCAGGCGATTTCCAATATCGGCCTCGACGGGGTGCTGTATTTGATGGGTATTCGCGATCGAGATTCGTCGTCCGGTGCTGGCTCCCGCTAAGCACCGCCCTTTATTGGGCTTCGATAGGGTGTGATAGGCGAGCTGAATGAGAGTGTGGCGTATAAAATAAAAGCACTCAGGTTTAGTCTGCATAGAGAATTCGACCGCTTGGGTGCCGTCGAGAAAGACCGGTACCTGAGGCGGAGTTTTGATACCGTTGACATTGATCTATCACTATCCGTTGGCGATCTAGGCAATGACAGCAAAGGTGATAATAATCATTCGGATTTCTGTCGTCGGCAAGTTATAGGCGGTCTTGGCAACAACGGCGCGGGCAATGCACGTCGGTTTTTGGACGGCCTGAACCCCGACCGATAAAAGGCAGGTGAACTTCGATCTGAACAAGCGCCAAGACGTCAATTAACGGTTTTGTTGATCTGTTTTTAATAAATGAGGCGCCGTCGCTCTCGTTTGTCAGCGCTGTTCAGTTAGTATTTACTCCCTTCCAGTATTTTACAATTACCTCCTATCATATGGATTTAAACGACATGGACTTCAACCTATGAAAAAAATATTTCTTCCTATTCTTGTTCTAATGCCTGCTCTTTGGGCTGGTGCCACGTGGTTTACATCACAAAATTCCGAGACCACTTTGGATGAGTTTATGGCGCAATCAAATCAACAAATAGAAGAGGCTGTGCCATTTCTTACTATAGAAAAAACATTGTTTGAGAAAGGCTTTATTCAAAGTTCGGCACAATCTGTCGTCACTATTGCGCCTACTCTTTTCAGTAAGGAAGAGGCGGAACCTGTTCAGGTAGGGTTTAACCACAGAATTTACCATGGCCCTGTAATGATGACGCCTAATGGTATCAAGATAGGCACTAGTTATATCCTTACAACACTTGATCAGTCATCACTTTCTGAAGAAGTGAAGTCTATAATGACGGCCCTTTTTGGTGACGCAGAACCTTTTGTTTCAGGTGTTACCACCGGTTTACGTGAAATGATTGATACTGACTTTATCATTGCGCCTTTTTCCATTAATGCCGAACAGATTTCAGAATTAACAGGCAACCCTGTTGGGGATGAAGAGTTAGAGCTTTCTTTTGCTGGATTCTCCGGTGACATTGCCAGCAATG
>MAAC01008022.1_pt1 | contig 11161 bp, 6 predicted proteins | sample 1115981 | NCBI WGS metagenome assembly MAAC01 (sample SAMN04961126, study PRJNA320927) | seawater metagenome | isolation source: sample BD02T64 sea water enriched with oil for 64 days | place: USA:Gulf of Mexico | collected 2013-07-27 | reverse complement strand
TGGTGGTAGTGTATTGCCCTCCAACTTTTAATTGAGATTTGGAAGCCTGGGTTTTATCCCCTTGATACAAATAAGAAGTGGTTAGCCCCGCGCCAACGCCCATCAATGGGGTAGAGGTAATAAGAGGCACAATGACAAAGGCTTTTTCTTTTTTGGTGGGGATGCTATCCTTTTGTGCGGCAGCGGTGAGGCTGAGTATAAAAGCGATGAGAAGTAGAATTATATTTTTTGCCATTTTTAGGGTTTTCCAAGCTCTAATATAAGAGGTTTATTTTGTATCAATATAAGTAAAGAGTAGAAGATATGAAAGGGGAGGTGGAGTAAAGTCTTTTTCTTCAAAATCTTGAATTGTATTTGAAAAGTAAACTCTTTTCATAACTACCTCTTGAAAAAACATTCTTTATTAAATGAAAAGGCAATTCATTTTTTAAATTTTCTTATCAACTAAGTCTTTCAAATGCTTTTCAAACATTTGTAATAAATCTAAAGATTTTTCAACTTCTAAAACTGTAAATGATTTTTTGCCTATAACACCGTGAGACATTGGATGCATTGTTATTTTCCTATAAAGTTTTAAATCAGATAAGGTTTTTTTGAAGTTATCAAAGTCGTTATATTTATAACCTGCTATCTTGGATTTTAATCTTTCTTTAAGTTTATGTGTATTTCCATTATTTAATAACATTTCTAATTCATCAACTAAATTAGATGCATTCTTATTATTTTTAAAGTAAAGGCTTTTAGTATTTTCAATTCTGCTTAATATCTTATTACTTTCTTCAACTGCACCAATCATTAGCAACTTAGAATATTCATATAATAATATTTCAAATTTTTGTCTAACCTTATTCCCGATTTCTTCGATTTTTCCTGGATCTTCATTATAAGCAGATTTGATGTCATCTACGCTTTCAATTGCTTTTTTTTCATATATTTTACTTTCATCACGGTATTCATAAATATTAGCAAATTTCCATTTCTCATTTGTATTATATATTTCGTTAATCAGATACAATATGAAGTTATAAAAATTAACACTATGTGTAAAAAAAATAATTTGAAAATTTGAAAATTTACCAAATATATATTTCATTAAAATTGTTCTATTCGAAACATCAAGACTAGTAATGATATCATCTAATAGCAGTATTTTTTTTCGAGATCCTTCAATTAAAAACCAAATCGAATTGAATAATAGTAATAGCATTATTAAATTCAGTTTTCCTTCATTAAAATACTTCTTAACTTCTGTTTTACTTTCTAACCCTCTTACACTGTCAATAATTTTAATTGTAAAATCATCTTCTTGATCAATTTCAATCTCAAGACCATTATTATAAATTTTTAATACTTCATTAACTTCTGTTTCAATATACTCATAGTATTCTATACAGAAATCATCTATTTTTTTACCTTTGGTTTCAAAAAATGCATTATTCAATAAAGTAACAAGATTTATCTTTTCAACAAAAGAGATTTCATCATATGAAATCATGAACACTTGATAATCTGCAGTTACAAAATCACTATATTTTGTTTCATTGACTTCTATATGAAAATCTTTATTTGCGTTTCTATTATTATACTTCTCCCAAAAATCTTTATTTAATTGTCCTTGTTCTTCAGGTGTGGAAGCCTCTGGAATACTTCGTTCTAATATATTTTTAAAGAAAACAATTTTTAGAGCTTCATATATTGAACTTTTCCCTGAACCATTTTCGCCGTAAATAAGTAAATTTTTGCTTTCTAATTCAATTGTCAATTCATCTTTAAAAGCTTTAAAATATTTGATTAATATTTTATTCATTAATCTCCTTTAAAAAAGTTAACTAAATTTTCTTTTAAAAACTTATCCCTTTTTTTAAAGTTTTCATATGAAAATTCTGGAGTAAAAATACCCTCTACATACTTTAAGTTTGATTCACTGTAGTATTGTTTTTTGTTAAGAAGTGAGATATTTCTTTTTCGAATATCTAACACAACAAAATTACCTAAACTTTCAATTACATAATCTAAATCGATGTTATACCAATCATTTTTCAAAACACTTCTATCTTTAAGGTTAATTATTTTATCAATGCTATAATAACTTAATGAATTATCATAAATTAAATAGAATGACAATAATGCGTAACCATATTTAAGTCGACCGAGATAATCAAAATAATTAAGATCAACATCTTCGTAGTAACTATTCAAATTCTGATGAGAACACACTCTTTTAATAATATTATATATCTCAAATTTCACTCTTGCAGTAGAACCTTTATAGTAAACATATCTTATAAGTGATTTAAGGAATGATAATAGTTTAGAATCTAAATAGAGACCATTTACAAATAAATATGTTATTACTGCGAACTTTGGATATTGATTAGTGTAAACTTCTATCAATTGAAACCATTTTGCTATATTATTTTTTTCGTGTTTCTCTATATTTATAAATTCTAGTATTTCAATTATCTTAAATAAATCACCTAATATTTCTTTGTATTTTTTTAATTCAAATGGAGAATATTTCTTTCTAACAAAAAATTCTCGAAGACCTATTTCACTAGAGGTAATCTTCTCTTTTCCCCTTACTATATGAGAATAATACCTGAAAACATCATCAATTTCTAAGTTTAAATTTTCACAACTTTTCTTGAAGTCCACCCAAGACTCAATAAATTCTTTATCCTCATTAACTTTTTTCGCTTTTTTATAAAGTTTTGCCTTGAATATATCCGCATCTTCTAGGTTCATCCCTCTGTCGTTAATAGTTTCAAATATAATTAAGGCCTTTTCATTTGCTTCTTCTTGGGTTTTACCCACAAGCTCTATAGGAAGTAAATAAACATTTTTTAGTAAGTATGAAACAAAATTGTTGATGTTATCATTTTTTGATAAAAAGAACATTAACCAATCATAAAAATATATGATATTAATTTCAAATTGATTTTTAGCTTTATTTTCATTAAATTTTCCATTACGATCTTTACTTTCTTCAAAAAGATTAATTAATTTTACCTTATCATATTCTAACACAGAATTAAGATCATCTCCATCTTTTGCTTCAAAAACATTAGTCCTTATTCTAGGTTTTTTTTCATTTCCTTCCCAATCTTCTTGTTCTAACATTTGACCTAAAACCTTTAGCTCAGGTTTAAGAATATGTAATACTTTTATTAAAAGCAATAAAGTAGTAAGCCTTTGTTGTCCATCTATTACTTCCAACTCTTCTTTGTTTGATGTGCTTTTTGCTATTATAATATTTCCAATAAAATAATCTTCATTAGCCTTATAAGCATCCATTAAATCATTGTACAATTGAAAACATTGTTCATAGCCCCAAGAATATGGTCTTTGATAGGCAGGTATTACATATTGTTCCTCTATTTTGAAGATTTTTAATAAACTTTTTTGTTCTGCTGTTAGGGATAGTGACATATGTATACTTTTTCTAAAAATTGTTTTATTTATTAAGTTAACAAAATTAACTTTTTTAGAGTCTTATTTTTTAAACCCTCCCGGTCTTGAATTTGAAAAGCAGTAATTTTTAACACTTTTTTTTCAATTAAACTCTGACCTTAAATTTATAAAATTCATTATCGTTTTAACACATAAACTGCTATTTTTTATTTACTATATTATACACCAGTCCTTTTTCATTTTTGTTTAGCCTACAAACTCTTATTAAGTTATTTTTCTGATTGGTTTGTATAAACAGCAAGTACGCTTATTATCGTATTACTATATTTAGAATTTAAAAAAAAACGCAAGTTTTGTTAATAGTATTTTTATTCTTAGTATTTGATTTGATTTTTTTTATCAAAACATTCTCTTTCTAGTTAATAATCTTGAGCAAGAGAACTTTCATATAAACCTTTTGCACTTTCTGCATCCATAACCGCAGATCTTACTTCTGGATCAGTTAAATCCAAAACCTTTAATTTATCACCAATTTTTGCAACTGACTCTATTCTTCTATAATATGATCCGTGTGTTTCTGTGTAAGCGGCTAAGCCAATTAATTTTGGAAGAGCATCACTCAAATGAAATCCATGAGGATCAACAATATCAACAACTATTGAACCGTCATCCTTCTGAGAGAAGAATAAAAAATCTGGCCTAACAATGTGGTGATCTTTATTTTCTATGTAGGCTATGCCAAGAGATTCCTGTGTAGCATTACTTGGGTTTCTGTACCAAGCCACAAAACCTTTACCTTTTCTTTCAGACTCAAGGACTTGGGTTTCCCACTTACTATCCATGACATATGGGAATAATTTATTAGTTTCATCACACATTAAGTGATTTTCAAATTCAGGTATAGGTGTTTCAATTTGATTTTCTACTACCGTTGTGGCAACCATCCATGAATTTGGTTTTATTAAATCAATATCTTGAGGTTCCTTACTCCAACCTTTTAAAACTCTGTAGGATTCTTGGCGCTCATCGGAAAGATTTTTTATTAAAATTCTATGCTCGTTAAGCCACTTCTTGGAAAGTTTATCTGCCTCCTCGTCTAAGTAACCTTGTATTTCAGAAACTAAACCAATTGATGCAATAATTGTATGAGCCTCAATTAAAGCTTCTTCTATTGATTCATCATTATTGTTTTTGCTTGCGAGGTATACAGCATAAGTCTTTGCTAAATCCGGACTTATAGCACGGGCGGCTCTTCGGTAAGAATCATTTATTACGGTATAGTCGGCATCTTCTACGAATTGGTCAAAAGACATTTTTCGTTTCCTTAAGTCTGTTTTTAGGCTCTTACCTTCAACAACCAACACTTTCCCTCTTGCGTCTTTTATTTCATCAAAAAATCTAGCTTGTACAGCATCTAGAGCTTTATGCATTTCTGTATGAGCCCTTTTTCCAGCATCTTTTACAATATTATCTGAAGCCAATTCTTGTGCAAGGGCCGTTAATCTCTTTATAGGTTTTGCAACTTTTTTCGGTAAAGTTTGAGAAGGAAGCGTTTCAAATTTATTCCAGATTTCCTCATTTAACTCTGGATGAGGCTTCATCTCTTTAGGATTAATAAGAACTTTTCTTCCTGGAATGATAGAGTCCCCTTCATCAACACCACCTTTCATAAGAGCATCGGCAACAGCCTCTACAGACTTTGTATCAAAGAACGGCAATAAACAATTTACAGAATTTAGTCTGTCATTCCCCGGGATTCTTCGAGCGAGTGGGGTTCTTACCATACGACCGAGTAATTGTGTGATGTGTGTTCTATCTTTTGCTGGTCTAAAAGAAACCATAACTTCAGCTCTCGGACAATCCCAACCCGTACTAATTGCATCTTTTGCTATCAAGATCTGTATTCTCGTTGTTTCTTGAACTCTTTGAGGACTAATGTATGGCACAGAATGTCTTCCAAACGTTTGGGTTTTATGCTCGCCAAAAACATGGGCTATCGCATTTTCACCGAGTTCTGGCCACTCTTTGTAAATTGTATCAAGAGCCCGACCAATTTCATCTGGATCTGGAGTATTTGGAACTTGAAATACCATCAGAGGTATTACAGTTTCATTTTCTGCTTGCTGATTAGCATAATCCAACCATGAAGTTGTAGACTCTTTAATTTTTTGAGTACCTCTTCTAATAAGAACAGTATCAAACTTGCCAACCTCGTCAGGTATATCCAATATTATGGTGTCTTTTAGAAGACCTGAATCCTGAACTTTTGCTGAATCAACTTCTACATTAGGCAAAGTGCTTCTGCCTTTTGCGTCCGCAACTGCATCATTAAATCTTTTAACAGTAGCAGATATTCCCCAAACTATAGGTATAGCAGGGATTGAGCCAGAACCATTCATCAGCCTCTTTACTATTGTAGATTTTTCCTTTTTTTTCGATTCGGATGATTTACCCATTCCTCTATGTGCTTCATCCAAAACTAAATGAAGGGTTAAAGAAGAATCTTCTATAGTGTTTTGAATAGTATCCCAAATGGTGTAAGCTCTCATGTCAGGACGAGCACTAGGATATAATGATTGTTGATTTGGATCTACATCTGCACCGTCTTTGTGGCCGCGGACTAACAAGCTTTTTTTACTAAGTTTTTGAGTGTTAATGAAGTATATCTTCCCTGCCTCAAATTTTTCTCGATTAAAAGTGTTTTCAACTACTACCAAATCAGTTATATCAAGCTTATCTGAAGCTTCCATTAATCTAAATCTAGTTTGTTCATTTAGAGAAGGGTCATCACTAAACCAAATTATAACTGCACTTGGATCTGCATCAAAATCAAAGGTATCTTCTCCATAAAACATAGCTTCAAAAACAGAAGCAGCCATTACTGTTTTACCCGCTCCGGTAGTTGCTGTTAGCGAAAACGCATGTATATCCCCATCCTCTTGCCAACGCTTAGAAGCCTTACGCATGTTAACTAATACATCTGCTACTGCTTCTTCTTGATAATCTTTTAGAGTAAACTTCATTCTTATAAATCGTTAGCAAATTGAAAATTTTTTAAGTATGATTCATATAGCCTTACAGGTTCTACATGTCGAGGTAAACGTTTTGCTATAGATTGGAACCTTCTGTCGTCATTTGTTACGATATAAGCTAGTTTTATTTCATCTTGCGAAACTATTGCTTTGCAAAATTCTGCACTTCTATCAAGATCCACTAACAATCCATAAGTATTGGCTATATCCCAACCAGATTCTGGAACTTTATTAATAAGCTTACCTTTACTTCCTGCCCGCATCCATAATAGTGGAGCTACATGTTCAAAGGCAAGGTTATAATTAATTGCTATGGGTGTTTCGTAAGTAAGGGTGAAAAACGCAGCATTTTCCCTAAAGCCATCAGCCATTTGGAACTCATCCGTATATTTATAATCACCTTTAATTGCTTTCCCTTCGGGCGTTTCTCCTGTAATTGCGGCTCTAATCCGTGGTTTGGTTATATAATCACAAATACCCCACTTTTCCCAACCTTCATCTCCTGGGCGAAACCCCTCTTCTCTTAATGATTTATGCTCATTAGAAGAAACCTCATTATTCGTTATCGATATACATTGTCGATTTCCATCATCTTGTCTATTTAATCTCATTAATGCATGTGCAGTTGTACCTGAACCACTAAAAAAGTCTAGTACAATAGCTTCTGGTTTATGCGCAACAAAGAAACGAAGAGCGTCTTCCACTGCATAAAGAGATTTTGGAAACGGAAACTTCCTATTAGGCATTAGCTCTTTCAGCAGGTTGGAGCCATTTCTTGAAGCATCATGAGATGGAATTCGCCAGTTAGAGCCTGGTATTATTGACCTAAATTCAGTATCTGACTCAAGTGATCCATCTGCCCTTCGTCCGGTAATTACATAAGTTCCATCTTCAACTTTTTTCTGCTCACCAGACTTTATATAAGAAATTGTATAACCTTGAAGAGGTGATGGGCGTCCTACTCTCACATACCCTTTATCTATAGCTTTCATCAATGTATTTTGAGACATCTGCCAACGACTGTCACTACCATCACTATTCACAGGAAAGCAAGCAACCTGACCTTTTGGTGCTTTTATCTGTGTTCGGGGTATACTCAGAGGTAATGTTTCTCCTATTTTTACAATTCTTGCAGTGGCAACATCAACAAAAACTGGATAAAACAAATTTGGAGAGTCCACACGATTTTTACCAGTTCCAGTCCGTTTTAACATTGACCACATCATACGAGTTGTCCGTTTGTCATCTGGGTTTGCACGCCATACATCATCTAGTGCTAGCCTTGCTACACTTGAGTCACCAAATTGCACGAAAAAAATATATTCATCTGTTCTAGAAAAACTATTCGGTCGCGAACTACCGGCAGGATTAATTATACTACTGACCATCTGCATTCTTGCTTCTGGGAAAGTTTGCTCTAATAATAGTCCAAGCCGTAAATATTCTTTTTCATCAATAGTCACTATTAAAACAGAGTCGTAAGGATTTAATAAGCTTTTTGCAATTAGCAACCTTCTTTCCAAAAATGCCAACCACTTACTATGTCTATACAGGTCTTCAGACTCAACATAATCATTATTATATTTCCAATCTTTTGCACCAGTGTTGTATGGAGGGTCAATATAAATAACATCAACTTTCCCTTTATGAGTAAAAGTTAGAGCTTTTAGTGCATGGTAATTCTCACCATTTATAACCGTATGACAGGGTTTGTTTTCTTCTCTTTCCACTTTGCCTGTACTAACTAAACCAGGATATATGTAATCATTGAATTCAGCAATAACTATTAGGTCATCAATATTACTTTCACTAATTTCTGATTCTTCTTTTCCTGTAGTTTCAAGAATAGCGGTACAGTGTTTTTTAGTCTTTTTAATATTTTTAACAAGCCACAACTGTTGATCATCCTTTTTTGTGGAACCACGCTCCGGCAATACACGTACCTTATCGCCTTTACGTACAATTCTATTCGGCAATTCGACAATTTCTGGTCTATGCCGTTCAAAGTTTAACCCAAATTCTCTTCGTGAGGATAAAGCCTTAAATTCTCTTTCAAGATCTACTCCAAGTTGTGAATCTTTGGATTTTATCTGGGATATTAATTCAGTTAGTCTTGACATTTAATTATTTATCATTTCGTTTTTCGAGTTAAATTATATCAATTAATCATATAATTTTCCATAAAGTGTTTAAGATCTCGGCTATGGTTAGTGCGGGATTAAAAGTAGTAAACTTTCGATTATGCACTTAGCCAAATCTTTTTATTTTGTTTTATCTTTTCATTTTTAAAGCCAAATCAAAAGAATTGGCGGACTTAGTTCAAAAGCACTACACTTTAGGTTAAGCACCAAAACCCGTATTAACTATAGACATTGTTGTGTGTGGGCTTATTCTAACCATTCAACTTTAACAATGTTCTTAGCATAATCATTTTGTATAATTAAAAATTCAAGTGTTCTTTTAAAATTTTCCAATTCTTTTCTTTCTAGTCTAACTTTATCCTCATTAACTCCAATACCAGTATCAGGGACAAGCAAGTTTATTGAAGAGCGAATAGCATTCAAAGTTGTTGGAATATCAATTATAGATAAATTATCATCTTCATTGCTTTTATAATATCTAACTGGAAATGGTCGCTTAACTTCTCCAATTTCGTCAATTTCAAGGTTTTTTTCTGTATAATACACGAATGCTTTTGCGCCTACATCATCACTTAATTCTTTTGGAATTAAAACTTTTATTATAACAGTATTATGATTTATCTGTTTTTTATTAAGTACGCAGCCATCTTTTTTAAAAATGTATTTAGATAACTTGCTTAAAAATGAATTAAAATACCCAATTGCTAAAGAAGTGGATGGTAATGTTTGAATTTCACTTCTTTCAAATTGTTTTATTATTTCAATTCCTATACTTTCTATAAGTTCTAACCATTTTTTCTTTGTGAAATTTTGTTTGAATCTAGGTGTTGTATATCCCAATAAATCGGTAGGAAGTGAGCAATTATTTTCTTGCAAAAGAAAGGTCTTTTTATTACCAAGGGCACCTAAAAACAAGCCATATTCAAAGAGTACATTATCTCTAGGGATTTCTTTTATATTATCTCTAATTAATGCAAGGTCATCACTAGATGCAACAAAAATGCCGAAATCATAAATTAAACTAGCCTTTATTAATGAATTCAAAAATGTTTCATTGTAAGTAAAAGTGTCTTTATTCCACAATACGCAGTTGAATTTTTCTGTTTCGTTAAATAAACCGCAAATCTTTTTTGCATATTTTAACCCCTCAGAAGAACTTCCTATAAATATATTAATCTTTCTATCCATAAATTGGTGTTTTATTTAAGTCCAAAATGATATCATTAATTTCTTTAAGTAAATCTAACATCTCTGAATGTTTTTCCTTATTGTTGCGGAATATGTATTCTCTGCCGTCTACCGAGATTAAATCATCTGAATGTTGTGTATCCCTACTTAAACTATAAAGTTGAGAATAGATTACTGATACAAGTTCATAAAATGATTTTTCTTTGTATTTATTAATTTCTATTTCGTAACAGATTGCATTGATATCAAAACTACTTAGCTTTATATCTACCTGTGAAGAGAATTTTACGTTTTTCAGAAAACGGATCATTTTTTTTAAACGACCGTTTGTTTGAGTGTTCTTTTCATTTATTTTTTTTATACTTAAGAATGGATAATCTGATTTTCCTTTTGTTCTAGTTAATTTATTATACACTTGAACACCTCTAAATTCGCCTTTGTCATTGATAATAGAACTAACATCATCATACCAATTTGCAATGACAACATCAACTTCTCTATTTAAATTTTTGTTTTTAATTTTAATGTTTTTTGGTTTCAAAATATCACAGATATCATAGATAGGTGTTAAAATATTTTCGCTATCAATTCTTAATTTATGTAAATCATCAATACTATTCCCTGAATAATTACTTCTTACTATTTCATTTTCTAATTTTTGAATTGAAGAATTATAATATCGAGATTTCTGATTTGGGTCAGATAATATATTATTGATTTTCTTTAAATCGTGTGAATAGAATTTTTCAGAAATCACCAATAAATCTATATCACTTGCTCCTTTTATATGAGTGTTAGTCATAACAGACCCTTGGTATTTATATGTTTTATCTGTTAAAACAGTATTTAAATGAGTCTTAACTCTTTCTCCTGCATCTTTACTCTTTTGAGTATATTCAGGCTCAACACTTTTCATTGCAGTTCTAATATATACGAGAATGTCGCTATAAGAAATTGTTCCTAACTCTTCTGTAAATGCTTTTGTAATAGAAATGTTCTCAGGGTTCAACCTGTTTTTTATACTTTCAGATAATTGCTTATAATTTCTTGCCATTTATTTTATTTTTTTTGCTTACACACAACTTGTTATAACGTCAATTAAGTTGTTGCTTACCTGATTAAAGTTCGAGATAAACACAACGATAGAGGTATTACCTATTTTGTAAAAAAAATAACAAAACAGATAACTACTTAAAAATAGGGGGGAGTAAATTTAATTAGTGATTAGCGACACGAATATAGGAAAAATAGTACAAATATTTAACCTTCCCAATCACAAAGGGTTTAGTTAAAATTAATAGCTTCTGTTTCAGATACTTATCCTTGTATCTTTTATTAGGTATTCCCTATTCCTTTAGGGTTTGGGCCATATTCATTATTTCCTGGATC
>MAAC01016679.1_pt1 | contig 11162 bp, 7 predicted proteins | sample 1115981 | NCBI WGS metagenome assembly MAAC01 (sample SAMN04961126, study PRJNA320927) | seawater metagenome | isolation source: sample BD02T64 sea water enriched with oil for 64 days | place: USA:Gulf of Mexico | collected 2013-07-27 | reverse complement strand
CAACACCTCAAGAAACTATTGTTAGCATTCCAAACGCTAGCGAAAATAAAGAGGCTTCTAAGTCAATTGAAAAGGTAGAACAATTTACCAACAAACATCCTGGTGCAGTAAATTCTCCAATGGTTGGTACTGCATATTCTGCACCTGAACCTGGGAAAGATCCATTTATTAAACTAAATTCTCAAGTTTCAAAGGGAGATACATTGCTCATTATTGAGGCTATGAAAGTAATGAATACAATTGCTGCCCCTAAATCTGGAAAGGTAGTATTTATTGGATTTGAGGATAGCCAACCAGTAGAATTTGATCAATTACTAGTTGTGATTGAGTAATTAAATTATTTGCTTTTTTGATATAGAAATCAATTAGAATATTCATCTCTTGGGAGTTCATCCCATCGACATCAGCAGCTTTGAAAGAAATCATATTTAAAGCTCTATTTTCTAAATCAGTTAGATCATCATCAACGAGTAAGTATGGTGATGATAATCCTTGCTCTACTAGAATCTTATTTTCAATCGCCCAATTAGACTGAATAAAAAGCTTATTCTTATGATTAAGGAAGGATAGAATAGCTGCACTCAAAGATTCGGACTCTTGATCCACTTTGGGTATTACTTCATTAATAATAGTTGTTTTAGCGCTACTTGCTAACACAGTATCATTAGGTGATAGACCAGTGAAACTTGTTTGTGAACTAATATAATTATAGAGCTGAGTCCGATAGCTATCTAAATGCAATAACTCTATGTTAATCCATAAAATGGATTTATCACTATTTGCAAGCTGATACCAATAAGGAAATGTTAAGTTATCCCCATTTGCTAGGACAACACTATTTTCAGGAATACCTTCTAAAATCCATGTAGAAAATGCCTCATTAAAATCTTCGTTACTTTTATTCTGAACTTTAAAATTTTGCAAAACAAAAAGTAAGGCTAGTACTCCAGTACATATAAGAAATACCTTTTTTATTTTTTTAGGTAAATAATTAAAAATAAATAAAATCCCTAGCATTGCATAAAACCCACAAACTATAAAAGAGAAAAAACTAATATAATCTCTTTCCCTGATTCTTAAACTACTAGGAGAAGGATTCAAATAAAGTATAATGGCTAATCCAGTTAGGAGAAACGTGATTCCTAATGTAATACCTAGATCCACATTTTTAAATGAATATATTATACCTAAAAAAATAAATAGCAAAGGGATTCCTAAATAGTCGGTTTTACCCATGTTAAGATAGCCCTTTGATGCATTAGGATTATGTATATAAGAACTTATAGTATGATTGATATGAGTACCAGAGTTTTTATGAAAATTAGACCTTCCCAAAAAGTTAGTTCCTAGGTATCTTAAGTACAAGGTGTATACTTGATAACTCCACGTAAAATGGCGACCATCATGGTCATTTATTGAGGTAGCGTCATCCCATTTAGGGTATTCTATCACATCATAATATGTAGTACTATGCATTCTTGGAAACCAAATTTCATTCTCATTGATTTTCTCCTTACCAGTAACAATGTCTATTTTTTCATCATACCTTTTACCCAATAAAATGGGTGTTTTTTGTAGACCGAATTGATTTGCGTTTATGTGATTTACGAGCGACTCTGTGTCTGATATGTAATATCCACCTACTTCAGATCCACTATTTAGAAACGGCATGTATAATAAATAAGAAAATAGCGATGCAAATAGAATGGTTGTTGTCAGTGCCTTTTTATAATACCATAACACTGCAACTATAAATATCAACAGTATACCAAGAATAGGAAATGCTAGATTCTGAGTTATGGCAAATGATTCTTGTAAAAACAAGGCAATGACCACAGCAAATTTTAAAAACAAAGAATGAAATAAAAGTGTTATTGCTAATAATAAAACGCTCATTAATAAAGACACAAATCGGTTGCTCAGTAAAGCATGGTACTTAGCTTTTCTTATTATAACATAGAAAACCGGAAGCAATATCAATAAATTCAATTTGTGAACTCCTAAACTGAGAAATATTAATATGCTGACCGATTTGATTAAAAAAGTAATTGAAATTCTATCAAAATAAAATTGAAAAATCTTGTAGAGTACGAGACTGAAAAACATACCGCTCATACTGTAAACTTCCACTTCGTAAGACAATTCCCAAACGGTCAAATTTAAACAACCAATACCTACTGCAATAAGACCGTACAACCAAGATTCATTCTGAATCACTTCATTAGAATAATTCTTATAAAGCATCAAAGCTATTTTGAATATATAAACACTCATGACACACGAGCATATAATGGAGAGTAAGACAGCTGCCTTGTAAGGAGTAATAAAGAAAAGAACGTTTTGAAATAAATTCAAAACAAGGATGTAAAACGGAGCTCCAGGTGCGTGAGTCAATTGAAAATTAGCTCCGGCAAATGCAAATTCTGGACTGTCCCATATTCCCATACTCCATCTGGCAGAAATAAATAAAACAATCGCAACTATAGAAAACACCCATACCGATTTGGCCTGTAGAAATCTCTTCAACAATTGTTGATTCATCGTTTTATGTTTTTTAGTTGCATTCTCAAAAATAACTATAATGCCGCAAGTGCATATTCCACTTTCACAAATTTCTCGACGTTTTGACCTCATTAGCAAGCGCTACTTTTTCTAATTTCAAGTCCTATACAATACTCAATTTTATCTATTTATTGTTTTCCTCGCTTTCGCGAAAGCGAGATTACCATAAACACCTTTAAATCAATAGCAAAAATTTTTACATGTCGGAAAATACCCATAACTGTTTAGTAAACAAACGTTTATTAAATAAAGTTCTAAAAAGTTTTTTCTATCTTTGAAGAAATAACCAATCATCATGAAACAAACTACCCTTTTAACCGTCTTTTTTTTACTTCTTTTTACAAGTATAACCTCATTATCGGCGCAAACGCTTAATGAATCCTCCGGTACTGGAGCACATATAAACATTACTAGTGGAGATTTTAATACAGCCTTTGGAGATAGTGCCGGCTTCTCGTTAACCTCTGGTTCTCAAACCACTTTTTTGGGCTATCAGGCTGGTCGTTCAAACACTACAAGTGAATTTATTGCTATAGGTTATCAAGCAGGATATAGCAATACCACAGGTTTTGACAACTTATTTATAGGCTGGCAAGCTGGTTTTTCTAATATTAACGGTGGTGATAATACTTTTATAGGTGCCGAGTCTGGAGAATTTAATACGACTGGTTATGATAATACCTTTGTAGGAGAAGAATCAGGAGCCAACAATACCACTGGATATGAAAATGTATTTATAGGTGAGGACGCTGGTTTTTCTAATACCACTGGTTATAAAAATGTTTTTGTAGGGAATGAGGCAGGAATCTCCTCAGGAACAGGTTATAGAAACACAGGTGTAGGTGACGAGGCATTAAGCGATGTAGATGAAGGTTGGAGCAACTCTGCATTTGGTGAATCTGCGGGAATTGATGTAGGTGCTGGTATTTTTAATACTATGTTAGGAGCAGGTTCTGGTGTTGCAACAGAACATGCAGATTATAACACATTTGTTGGAGCCGCCGCTGGATGGGATAATAATAGAACTAATTCTACATCTAACGCAAATAGAAATACATTCATAGGAACCGCAAATGGAAGTAGCAATCGAGAAGGTGAAGATAATGTTGGTCTAGGAGCTTTTGCTAGTTTTGGTTCTTCTGGATTACCATTTGATAATTTTAGATCTCAAGATCTATTAACTGGTAGCAGAAATAATTTAAGTAGAACTACTTTCATTGGTACTTTTGCAGATGCTGGAAATAATGATGTCACTCTAGTAGGTTATAGTACGCGCGTAGATGGACAGTACGGTATAGCAATAGGTACAAATACAGATGTTTTGAGTTCAGGCTCTATAGGATTAGGATATAATACAACTATCGCTTCTGGTTCTAACAACTCTGTAGGAATAGGTCGTGAAGTAGATATAGATAATCAAGAAGCCGTGGCGGTAGGTTCCAATTCTATTGCTCAAGCAAATGGTGGTATTGCGATAGGACATCAAGCTACGGTAGATGGCACTGGAAACACGACCACTTTCACTGGTAATAATATGGCGATAGGATACGAAGCAGCAGCAACTAATAATAATAGTATAGCCATAGGAGCAACATCTAGTGCTAGCGGTGAGAACGCCATGGCTATAGGGCAAGCGGCTACTGCTCCTAATGATAATACTTTAGTTTTAGGAGGAGTAACTAATCCAGTCTCTGTAGGTATAGGAACGGACACACCTAGCGCATTTGCATCAATGGAACTATCTGGAAATAATAAAGGACTTTTAGTAAACAGATTAACAGATACTGAGATCACCGCATTAGAATCAAATCTAACAGCTGCACAAAAAGGTCTTGTGTTATATGACTCAACAAACGATGTGTTCCAAGTTTGGGATGGTACACAATGGCTGTCTGCTATAAATACAGATGATCAAGAACTGTCTTTAAATGGAAGTAATCTAGGCATCACTAATAGCAGTAATACGGTAGATCTTTCTACTATTAATACAGATAATCAAGCTTTAAGTCTTAATAATAACATGCTGAGTATTACTAATGACAGTAATCCAGTAGACCTATCACCACTTACTGCTGACTTAGAAACGAGAGTCGCGGCTCTTGAAAATGCTACAGGATCAGCTTCTTCAGGAGGTATGACGCCACTATTATTTAATTACCAGTCTGTTATTAGAGATACCGACGGTAACCCTATTAAAAATGATGCAGTAGATGTACGCATTGCTGTAAGAGAAGATGGAGTTACTGGAACGGTTGTGTACAATGAAGAGCATAGTTTGACCAGTTCAGAATATGGAGTTTTGAGTCTTCAAGTAGGTGGAGGAACTTTATTAAATGGTGATTTTTCTACTATTAATTGGGGAGAACATGAGTATTACCTAGAAATCTCTCTTGATAGTGCTCAAACAGGAACTTTTACTACGTTGAGTACGACACAGCTATTAAGCGTCCCTTATGCATTACACGCTAGAAGTGCAGACTATATTACAGGAACAATGGGATCTACTGGATCGAGAGCTGCAAAATCAAGCCAAAACACAGAAATACAAGAACTCAAAACTCAAGTAAAGCAACTACAAGCACAGATGCAATTATTGATTGATAAGAAAAACTAAAACTAGAATTATGAGAAATCTAATTTTAATTTGTTGTCTCGCTTTCGCGAAAGCGGGATTATCACAAACGACCTTATCACATCAAGTTATAGGCTCATTAGGAAGTACAGAAACAGTAGGGAATGTAGTACTCGAACAGAGCCTAGGCGATCTAGTCATAGTCTCAAGTAACACAAGCGATGATGTTGCTTCTGGTTTTCAGCAAGGAAGAAAATACATCGATTATATATATGAATCAAGTAACTGGAGACCATATGCACCAGAATCTAACGCTACTTTTATAGATAATTTCTTTATAAAAAGTGATGGCGCAGTTTTAGGAAGTGCCATAGATATAAAAGACATAACAATAGAAGGTGCATATACCATAGATTTAGGAAACTTTAATCTATCCTTTAAAGGAGATTTATCGAGCCAAAATAGCTTTGTCACAAATGGTAATCTTGTATTTACCGGTGATAATGGAGAATCAAATCGATTATATACTACTGGAATAAATATAGAAAATTTTGTGAAAGACGGTAGTGATTCTTTCACTCTAGATGAGGCAATGACCCTTACAAATCTTTTTACACTCAAGAATGGTGTTCTAGATACTGCAAATGGAAATTTAATATTTGTAAGCACTTCATCAAATACTGCCGAAATTGCACCAAATGAAGGCGGCTCAATGCTTGGAGAGTCAGTTATACAAAGATACATCCCACCTAAAAGAGCTTATAGATTTCTTGCAAGTAGTGTAAATACTAGCGGTAGTATTTTAGAAAATTGGCAAGAAAACGGTTCAAATATCAGTGGATTAGGAACCCACATTTCTGGTTCTATGAGCGGTGCAAATGGTTTTGACGCGACGCAATCTGGAAATTCAAGTATGTTCACCTATGATAATTTAAATCAAGGTTGGAATACTGTTGCCAATACTAATGTTAGAGGACTTGATATAGGCGAGGCCTATAGAATTATGATCAGAGGTGACCGTACTGTAGATTTAACAAATAATGCTACCACTCCTACTCCTACTACATTGAGAGCAAAAGGTGCGATGAATGTTGGGACTTATCAAAATGATCAACTTTCTATTACAGCTGGAGGATTCAATTTTATAGCAAATCCTTTTCAAGCGACGGTAAATGTAAACACCGTTTTACAAGGCTCTAATAACTTAAACCTTAATAGATACTACGTATGGGATCCTACAATTAATGCACGAGGCGCTTATGTAACTGTAATGCTTCCTTCTGGTAGTAATGTAGCTGGATCTTCTGCAAATGAATATTTACAACCGTCTCAGTCGGCTTTTGTAACAACGCTTAACAATACGACAGTTGCCTCTCCTACAGAGATTATTTATAATCAAGATGACATTGTAAATGGAAATCAAACTACCATTTTCTCTATCCCAGCAAATGATTTTGAAATTATTGGTAGATTGAATAAAGTTGTGCCAGGACAACCCTTACAGTTTCTAGATGCATGGGGAATATTTATGGGAAGCCAGTACACTAATGCTGTAGATCCTATGGACGCTCCATCATTAGGGAATCCAGATGAGACCATAAGCATTGTTAATGGCTCAGATTATTTGAATATTGAATTTAGAGATGTACCTCGTAACCTGGATATTATCCCTCTAAATCACACTAACTATAGACACTCATCTTATAACTATCAGTTTGAAATAGATGCAATTCCAGCTGGTACAAATGTGTATCTACAGGATAATCATTTGAATACAAGTAGTCAATTAAATGAAGGTTTTAACGATTATCAATTTACAGTAGACTCTAGTGTAACAGGCTCTATTCAAGAAGATCGCTTTCACCTATTCTTTACAAATATCACCTTAAGTGAAGGTCCTGTTGAGATACTTGCTGGTTTTGAACTATATCCTAACCCAGTGAAAGACATTATTCATATAAGATGGAACAACAACAACGGCTCTCAAGAAGAAGAATTATCCTATAGATTGATTAACACGCTGGGACAAATAATAAGAACCGGAACACTCGACTTCACGGGCAATGCGTCTAATATCAAAGATTTAGGAAATCTAGCTAGTGGTAGTTATTTTGTAGAATTGAGCCTTAATGATGCAACAAAAACAGTACAAGTCATCAAAGAATAAGTTTTGATCGTTACACTAATTTACTTAAAATCCCTTTCTGAAATTTTAGCAAGGGATTTTTAATTCTGAACAGTAATTTATGCAGCTATAATTGTGACTGAATGCCTAAACATTGTTACAAAAATATTTTGCTAGCAAGCGGTGAATATACGTGGAGTCAAAATTGATTTACAGGAGCAGCTGACACTGTAATCATGACTGTATATTCAGACGATCCTTCCTTTGAAATAGTAGGAGTTTACACTATAACGGATGATCAGGTAGTTGCTGAGCTAGTAGAAATGTATTTTGCAATTAACTACAATATTGAAAATGATACCTTAGATCAAGAAGAAGAAGAATTTAAATCAGGAACATTAACCATAACTAGAAATAATGATGGAACTCATGTTTTTAATATTGATAACGGTATTGTAGATATAATAGGTAATGACTTTACCCTAGACTATCAAGGTACTTTAACTTTATTGACACCATAAAAAAATCCCTTTCTAAAATTTTAGAAAGGGATTTTCAAGATTAACGTGAATCGTGAACTACGGTCTGTTTGTTGCCACTGGTTCTTTACTTACCCAAGTGTTAACTGCTACAATAGCATTTTCACGATAATCTACCTCAGTAAGTTGGTCGTTATTCCAGAAAAACCATTTACCTGCTTTTCTATTGTTTTTATACTCTGCCTTAGCAGTTTTTTGACCTTCAGCACTATAGCTGATCCACTCACCGTGTCTCTTGTTATTTAAAAATGTTCCTACTTGAGCAACAGTTCCATTTTCATGATAATAAGTCGCTTTTACTAAGCCATCTTCCATCTTTTCAAAAGTAGGTTTTACCTCTTGCGCCATTCCTACGGCACCTAACATCATCACTGTAATAATCAATAATTTCTTCATCATCGTATTCTTTAATATTACTCAAAGTTAACTTTTAAATTACTTTTACACAACATTTAGGTAACATTAAATTTACATTAAGTACTTATTATATTGTTTTACAGTTACTTAAGTATGTGTTTATATTGTATTTTTAACGAGTTTATACTGTTTTAACAATAAATCTTTGCCTTTTTCTTATGTGTTTATCTATTAAAATCGGTTTATTTTTGCAAGCTTATAAGAAGGATTCATTATGTATAGATCACACGACTGTGGTAGCCTAAGAGCTAGCGATATAAATAAAGAAGTAACACTTGCCGGATGGGTGCAAAAAAGCCGCGATAAAGGTTTTATCGTTTGGGTAGATTTAAGAGATCGATATGGGATTACTCAGTTGCTTTTTGATGAAGAACGCACAGACAAAGCCCTTATTGAAAAAGCACAAAATCTTGGTCGTGAGTTTGTGATCCAGGTAAAAGGAACTGTCATAGAGCGTGAATCTAAGAATAATAATATTCCTACTGGAGAAATCGAGATACTTGTTAAGGAATTAGAAATCTTAAGCGAGTCTAAAACTCCACCCTTCACAATAGAAGACAACACTGATGGTGGTGAAGAGCTGCGCATGAAATACCGTTACCTAGACATACGTCGTAATCCAGTGCGTGAGAACTTGATCTTCCGTTCTAAGGTAGCAATGGAAGTGCGTAATTTCCTGGCTGGAAAAGACTTTGTCGAGGTAGAAACACCTGTTTTAATTAAGTCTACTCCAGAAGGTGCTCGTGACTTTGTTGTGCCATCGCGTATGAATGAAGGTCAATTTTATGCCTTGCCTCAATCACCACAAACCTTTAAGCAATTGCTTATGGTAGGTGGAATGGACAAATATTTCCAGATCGTAAAATGCTTTAGAGATGAAGATTTACGTGCAGATCGTCAGCCAGAGTTTACACAAATAGACTGCGAGATGTCATTTGTAGAGCAAGAAGATGTACTTAATATTTTTGAAGAGATGACACGTCACTTATTAAAGAAAGTGAAAAACGTGGACATCGCAGATTTTCCACGCATGACTTATCAAGAGGCGATGGAAAAATATGGTAACGATAAACCAGACATTCGTTTTGGGATGGAGTTTGCTGATATTTCCGCTTTCGCGAAAGCGGGAGATTTCAAAATCTTTAACGAGGCAGAACTAGTAGTTGCCCTTGCAATTCCTGGTGGTGAAAGCATGACTCGTAAAGAAATTGATAAATTAATTGATTGGGTACGACGTCCACAAGTAGGTGCTACTGGAATGGTCTACGCAAAATATAACCTAGACGGTACTTACAAGTCTAGCGTTGATAAATTTTACTCGCAAGAAGATCTTGCAAAATGGGCAGAAGCTACTGGAGCAGAGCCTGGTGATTTAATTTGTGTCATGTCAGGTCCAGCAGATAAAACTAGAGCGCAATTAAGTGCTTTGAGAATGGAAATGGCAGAGCGTCTAGGATTGCGCAACCCTAATGAATTTGCTCCTTTATGGGTGGTAGATTTTCCATTATTAGAATGGGATGAAGATACAGAGCGTTACCACGCGATGCATCATCCATTTACTTCTCCTAAACCAGAAGATATTGAAAAACTAAAAACAGATCCAGGTAATGTAAGAGCAAACGCTTACGATCTTGTAATGAATGGTAATGAAATAGGCGGCGGATCTGTACGTATTTTTGATAAGGAGCTGCAAGCTTTAATGTTTGATCATTTAGGGTTTACTCCAGAAGAAGCAAGAGCACAATTTGGTTTCTTGATGGATGCTTTTGAATATGGCGCGCCACCACATGCAGGACTAGCTTTCGGTTTTGATAGATTAGTTTCTATCTTAGGTGGTCAAGAAACGATACGCGACTTTATCGCATTCCCTAAAAATAATAGTGGTCGTGATGTCATGATCGATGCGCCCTCTGTTATTGACAACGAGCAATTGCAAGAATTGAACTTAAAAGTGACGGTTTAACCTATAGAAAAGGTAAAAGTCAGTTTTAGTTTTCTTTTTAAAAGTATTATTCAATGAAAAAATCTGTTGCAATTCTATTTTTAGTTTTACTTGTTGCCTGCCAGCAGCAGGTAGATCCTACTTTAGAAAATGCCAACTCAATTTTTGACAGTAAAGATTTTACGATTGAATTCATTTTGAATGAAGAGAAGACGGAATCCATGAGCTTTATAGATGATATTATCGTTTATAAAGCAGATGGTAATACTACGAGAAAAACCATCTCGCTTGACCAGGCGCTATTGATAAATAATTTTATCCAGGATCAATTTACGCAACACGATCAATCAAACTCAGAAGTTCCATCCATAGCTATTTATAATACTGCTAAGAAGGTAACTTTTAACATCCCTAACTATAAGCCAGAATATCTGGAGCTTATTAAAAAACTTAAATTGTAATATGTTTCCATTAAAAAGAAATAGAAGATTAAGAACTAGTGCATCTATCAGATCTCTTGTGCAACAAACTTTAATTTCACCTAGTGATTTTATCGTGCCTCTATTTGTAGTAGAAGGAAAAGGTGTAAAAGAAGAAATAGCTTCAATGCCCGATTATTACCGTTACAGCCTAGATCTTTTAAAGAAAGAAGTTCAGTTGCTTTGGGATATGGGATTAAAAAGTGTCTTGCTTTTTGTCAAAGTACCAGATGAATTAAAAGATAACAAAGGAACAGAAGCTCTAAATCAAGATGGGTTAATGCAACGCGCTATTAAAACCGTTAAAGAAGTAGCTCCAGAAATGTATGTAATGACTGATGTAGCTTTAGATCCTTATTCTAGTTATGGTCATGATGGAATAGTCGAAAATCAAAAGATCCATAACGATCCTACATGCGAGGTTCTAGCTCAAATAAGTATTTCTCATGCTCAGGCTGGAGCCGATATGGTTGCGCCTAGCGATATGATGGATGGCCGTATTCTTTATATAAGAGAAGCGCTAGAA
>MAAC01013264.1_pt1 | contig 11162 bp, 11 predicted proteins | sample 1115981 | NCBI WGS metagenome assembly MAAC01 (sample SAMN04961126, study PRJNA320927) | seawater metagenome | isolation source: sample BD02T64 sea water enriched with oil for 64 days | place: USA:Gulf of Mexico | collected 2013-07-27 | reverse complement strand
CACGCCTGCAGTCAGACCGGAAACGCTCGCACGCACGCAGGGCACCCCGGCCCGCACTCACGCTGGCCCGAATTCAGGCCGGGCACCCGCGCCGTCACTCAGCTGTGGCATCCGGGCCCGCGCCCGGTCGAGATCAACCAGAGCCGCCGACCGGGGCTGCCACAGCCCAGCTCTCAGCCCTGTGCCCGGATCCGCCGGCTCACACCGGTTCTGACAGCAAACCGGCCCAGGTCTCGCGCAGCAGGTTTTTCTGCACTTTGCCCATTGTATTGCGCGGCAGTTCAGCCACAAATACATAGCGTTTCGGGTGTTTGTAGCGGGCCAGTCGTTCCGAGACGATCTGAGACAGCTCTGCAGTGTCCAGCGTCGCGCCCGGCCCGGTGACCACAGCCGCGATGACCGCCTCGCCAAAATCGCCGTGTGGCACGCCAAACACCGCCGATTCCACCACGCCACTCACCTGGTTGATCTCGTCTTCCACTTCGATCGGATAGACGTTGTAACCGCCGGTAATGATCAGATCTTTTTCGCGCCCGACAATGGACAGATAGCCCTCGGCGTCAATCTGACCCAGATCACCGGTGATGAAAAAGCCCGAAACCCGCAGCTCTTCCGCAGTTTTTTTCGGCATGTTCCAATAGCCGCTGAACACGTTCGGGCCCCGGACCTCGATCATGCCCACGCCGCCAGGTTCCATCTCCTCACCGGTGTTACTGTCGACAATCTTCACCTCAGTCCCTGCCAGTGGAAATCCGACAGAGCCGGGTTTGCGCTCCCCTTCATACGGGTTGGAGGTGTTCATGTTGGTTTCGGTCATGCCGTAGCGTTCCAGAATGCGGTGGCCGGTGCGCTCTTCAAAGGCTTCATGGGTTTCGGCCAGCAGCGGTGCACTGCCCGAGACAAACAGGCGCATGGATCCGGTGATGTCGCGACTGAACCGCGCATCTGCCAGCAGCCGCGTGTAAAAGGTCGGAACCCCCATCATGGTGGTCGCCCCGGGCAGGGCCTCGATGACCTGGTCGATGTCAAATCTGCTCATAAAGCGCATGCAGGCGCCGGCGATCAGCGAGGTATTGACCGCAACAAACAGCCCGTGGGTGTGAAAGATGGGCAGGGCGTGGATCAGTGTGTCACTGCTGCTGATCCGCCAAAGACCGGCCAGCGCAGTGGCGTTGGACAGCAGGTTTTCATGGCTCAGCATCGCGCCTTTGGACCGCCCGGTGGTGCCGGACGTGTAGAGCAATGCCGCCAGATCATCCGGCGCCCGGTATGCGGTTTCAAATTCGGTGGGCTGGTCCTTGATCTGCGCCGTCAGAGAGCCTGTGCCGTCCGCGTTCAGCGTCAGCAGGGCGGCCCCGGCGGCACTTGCAACAGGAGACAGCCCCTCTTCGGCTTTGTCCTGGCAAATCACCAGTGCCGGTGCGGCGTCTGAGATGAAATAGCTAAGCTCACTGAGCGTATAGCCGGTGTTGAGCGGCAGGTAGACAGCCCCGGTCTGCACCGAGGCCGCATAAAGCGCCAGGGTCTCCACCCGTTTGGGAGCCTGCACCGCAATGCGGTCGCCGGGCTTTACTCCGGCATTGCGCAGAACATGGGCGATCTGCGCGGCCATGGCGACAAACTGGCGAAAGCTGAGCTGCTCGCCTTCATCCGTGATCAGGAAACACGCCTCATTATTTTTATGGGGTTCAAAGAGGGCGTCATATAACGGGTTGCTCATTTCGTCAGATCTCCAGTTGCAGAGTTTTTGTCAGACAGGGCCATGTTTTTGACCGCTTTGCTGGCAGCGACCTGTTTGTCAGTCACAAAGTTTTCGTGGTTCCGCTCGGTCAGAGACTGGTCATACAGGTAGTTGACCATGACGCCTCCGGACTGTTTGAGCCCTTTTGGCGTGGTGTCGCCACCGGCGTGAAGATTGTGAACCACCGCGCCATTGCCGAGGTGGAAGCGCGCCACCGGATCCACCGGAAGCCCGTCGGCGCGTTTTGCCTGCAGCAAATAGAACGCCGCCATTTCCTCAAGCTCAGCCGGGCTGGCCTCGCCTGCCAGAATTGCTGTGGCACGCGCATTGTCGCCAAGTGTGCCCAGCCAGCGGCTGAAACCCGGAATCGGCGACAGGGTGACAAAATTGTCCAGCTGCGGCAGCTGTTGTTTCAGCTCCGAGACCACCTGTTTGATCAGAAGATTGCCAAATGACACCCCGTGCAGCCCGCGCTGGCAGTTGGATATTGAGTAGAACACCGCCGTTGTGGTGTCTTCAGCAGCCAGATGTGTCCGCTCGTCGGTCAACAGATCGCCGATCGACCCGGGGATTGTGCCGGTCAGCGCGACCTCCACAAAGATCAGCGGTTCATCCGGCATGGTGGGGTGGAAAAAGGCGAAACAGCGCCGGTCGGGCGGATAGAGCCGCCGGCGCAGATCTTCCCAGTCGTCAATCGCATGCACTGCCTCATAGGCGACGATTTTCTCCAGGATGGTGGCGGATGTATCCCAGCTGATCTGGCGCAGCACCAGAAAGCCGCGGTTGAACCAGCTGCGCAGCAAATGCACAAAATCCAGATCGGTGCGTTTCAGATCTTCGTTGCCGGGCAGCAGGTCAATCAGGTCTTTGCGCATCGCCACCAGCTCGGCTGTTGCACCTGGCGGCTGGTTGAGCCGGCGCAGCAATTCCTGGCGCCGGGGTTCAGACGCTTTGCTCAACGCGCTGAACGCGGCGGGCGAGCCGTCCTTCTGATATACCAGCGCCAGATCGACGATCGTCTGCGGTTCAAATTCCAGCGCATCGTTGAGATAGCAGAAAAATTCCAGCTTTTCGTCCTGCTCCAGCTGGCGGTAGCGGGCCAGGATTGCGGCCGCCAGTTTCAGGCCGGAGATTTCCCCCTCGGCGGACAGGAGCGCGTCGCACATCTCAGAAATGGCGCGCCGGTCATCGGATTTGGTGGTTGAACGGCGACGCTCAAACAAAGTTGTCAGAATGTCGCCGAGGAAACTGCTGTGTTGCATAAGGATACCGGGGTCAGGAAAGGGTCACAGATTGGGTTGAAAGCCCGACGTTCAGCGACAGCGAGCCTTCATTGATCAGCCAGCGCCGCAACGTGTGGCTGCGGGCGCCGGAGCGGTGCATCGGGTCATCCGAGGCAAGCTGACGCGCTTCTTCTATCGTATCGGCGCGGTAGATAATCATGCCGCAGCCCTGCATTTCATTGCCGCTCAGATCCGACAGCGGTCCGGCGAATGCCAGTTTGCCGGCCGATTCGAGGTCGCGCTGATACTGCAGATGCGCCGGCAGATTCTCTTGCACGGTGCCCAGCGAGCCCGCCGGCGTGGTTTCGACAACAAAAAGCTCCAGCGCCAGCGCGCCGCGAGTTTTTGCCTGAACCTTATAGTCTTCCCATGATGGCATAGTGGCCTCCGTTTGACGTTGTAATAAAAAAATCGATATTATTTGACAATAGCAGAAATAATCGTCAAAAATAGTAAAAACATATCCGAGGACCCCGAATGAGACTTATTGTAGGCCGTACCGGCACATCTGAGGCCGTTTTTCTTGTAGAAGGCGACCGGGCACGAAACCTGAGTTCTGACCACGCAGGCGTTGGCTCTGATCTTATGGCACTGATCAATTCACCGGCTTTGATGGAAGAGGTCGCCCAAACCGGCATGACCGGCACCACTGTGGCGCTGGCCGAAATCACCCCGGCGCTGCCCATCGCCCGGCCAGGCAAAATCGTCTGCCTCGGTCTGAACTATATCGATCACGTCAAAGAGGGCGGCTACGAGATCCCCGATTACCCGGCGCTGTTCATGCGCTCGCAGAATTCGATGATGGCCGCTGGTCAGCCGATGGTGCGTCCGACCTGTTCCGAACGCCTCGACTATGAGGTTGAACTGATGGTGATCATCGGCAAGGGCGGTCGCCACATTTCTCAGGCCGACGCGCTGGACCATGTCTTTGGCTACACCGTGTTTAATGACGGCTCTGTGCGCGATTTCCAGCGCAAGACCCATCAGTGGACGCCGGGCAAAAACTTCGACAATACCGGTGCGGTCGGCCCTGTTGTTGTCACGCCGGATGAGCTGCCCGAAGGCGCCTCCGGTCTGAAAATCGAAAGCCGCGTCGGCACTGAAATCCTGCAAAGCTCCAATACTGCCGACATGATGTGGCCGGTTACTGCTGCGATTGAAACAATTTCCGAGTATACTACGCTGGAGCCGGGCGACATGATCGCGATGGGCACACCTCCCGGTGTGGGCCATGCCAAAAAGCCGCCACGCTGGCTGCGCCCCGGCGAAACAGTTGAAGTCGAGATTGAAGGCATTGGCATCTGCGCCAGCCCGATCGTGGACGAGGCCGACATGTCAGCAAAATCAGGAGCAGCGTAATGGCATTGCAGGGGGCAGAACTGGATAAGGCACGCAATCACGCCCAGCAGGTGGTGCGCGACCTGCGTGCCCGCAAAACCACGTTGGACGACGATTCCATTGATCTGATTCTGGGGGAAGCACGCTCGCATTATGCCTGGAGCGACCGCCATGTTTCTGAAGAGCTCCTGCGCCGGCTTTACGACATCACCGCGTCTGGCCCCACCAGCATGAACACCTGCCCGGCGCGCTATATCTTTGTCTCCAGTGTCGAGGGCAAAGAGCGGCTGGCGAAATCGCTGAAAGCCAAGAATATCGACAAGATGATGGACGCGCCGGTCACCGCGATCATCGCTTATGACCCGATGTTTTGGACCGAGCTGCCGTTCCTGTTTCCCCATGAAGACCGCCGGCCGCATTTCGAGGGCAAACCGGAACATGCTGAAGATACCGCTTTCCGCAATTCCACCTTGCAGGGCGGCTATTTTATGATTGCCGCCCGGGCGCTGGGGCTCGATGTCGGCGCCATGTCAGGCTTTTCCAACGCGATTGTGGATGAAGAGTTCTTTACGGAGAACGGCTGGAAATCCAACTTCCTCTGCAATCTTGGTTATGCGGATGAATCCGCGCTGTTTCAGAAGTTGCCGCGGTTCCCGTTTGAGCGGGTCTGCAGTTTTTTGTGAACGCGACGGCAAGGACTAAACACACCGCCGGCGTCTCATAGCCAGAGGCCGGCGGACAGAAGTAAGTGAGAGTGTAACGATCAAAACAGGTGGCCACCCGGGAACAGACTCCAGCAAGGAATCTGAAAATGGGGGCCAATTTCGGGGCAATTTCGCCCACTAAATCAGGGAGGACTATATGAAACATTGGACAAAAGCTGCGGCACTGGGTGTCGCTCTTTCCGGGCTGACCGTGATCCCGGCCTACGCGCAGGAAACCATCAAAGCTGTGGTAATCGACGGATATCCGGCGCGCGCCCTCTGGGTTCAGGAATTCAGCAACTTTTTCATTCCTGAAGTGGACAAGCGCCTTGCCGAAACCGGCAATTACCAGATGGACTGGCAGGAAAGCTATGGCGGCACCATCGTCAAACCCAAAGGCGTGCTGGAAGGCGTGAAACTGGGTCTCGGCGACATCGGTATCGTCACCACGATTTTCCACTCCTCTAAACTGCCAAGCCAGGCCATTTCTGCAGTGACTCCCTTTGTCGCAGCGGATGCCCGCGCCGTCGCCAAAGCGGTGGATGAAATCGCCAAAGAATTCCCGGCGGTTCAGAACGAGTTCGCCAAACAGAATCAGGTCTATCTGGCCACCGGTGTGGTGCTTGATACCTATCAGGTCTTCAGCAAAGATCCGGTTTCCTCGCTGGCGGATATTGAGGGCGACAAAGTTGCCGGCGCCGGCATGAACCTGCGCTATCTCGAAGGTATCAAAGGTGCTGCCGGTGTGCGCGGTGGTCTGACCGATTTCTACAACATGCTGCAGACCGGCCTGGTGGATGACGCCATGCTGTGGTCTGAGGCAGCCAAAACCTTCAAGATCGCCGAAGTTGCGCCTTATATGCTGCGTGCCGATCTCGGCGCGGTGAATTCCAAAACGGTCACTGTGAACCAGGACTACTGGGACAGCCTGCCGGATGAGGTGAAAACAGCGCTTCAGGAGGTAGCTGTCGAGTACCGCGACCGTCTCGCAGGCATCGCCATGGACCGGGCGCAAGCCAGCCGTGACGCCTATGTCGCCGCCGGCGGCACAATCGTTGCGCTTTCTGATGCGGACCGCACCACCTGGGCCAATGCGATCCCCGATATCGCTGCGGAATGGGCTGCCGATCTGGAAGCAAAAGGCGAGCCGGGTTCAGAGATGCTGAACGCCTATCTCGCGAAACTGGAAGCTGCCGGATACACCGGGCTTCGTGACTGGTCCGCCGGTCTTAAATAACTGAAACCACGCCCTGGGAGGGACTTTCTTGCTTACTAAACTTCAAAATGCCATCCAGGGCGTGACCAGAGTTTCAAATGCGATGGCCACCGTGGCCAATGTGACCGGAACACTTGTTGTTCTGATCCTGGTCGCGGTGGTCAACTATGATGTCTTCGCACGGGGCATCTTTAATATGCCGTTCCGCGGTGCCGTCGAAGTGGTTCAGTTCTCCATGGTGCTGATCGTGTTCCTGCAATTGCCGGACGTGGTGCGGGTGAACCGGCTGACCCGGTCCGACGGTTTTCTCCTGCTGCTCGACACACATTATCCGCGTGTGTCCCAGGTGCTGCGCCGCGCCATCGATTTGCTCTCCGCTATAATCATGTCGCTGATTGCGATCGCCATTTGGCCTGAATTCATTGATATGTGGCAGACCCAGGATTATTTCGGCATTCCCGGCGTGTTTGTCGCCCCCTGGTGGCCGCTTAAACTGACCATCTTTGCCAGCGCTGCGCTGTGCACTCTCATCTTCATTCTGAAAGTCGTGGCAACACGTGGCGCTGATAACGGCAACCACGCGGCACGCAATGAAAAGGCCGCCAAATGACGCCTATTGAAATCGGTGTGGCCTCGGTCGGCGCCATCATTGTCCTGATCTACCTCGGGGTCTATATCCCCATCGCTCTGACTGCGGTATCGTTTGTTGCCATCTGGCTGATGCGGGACAATTTCGACCTGGCGATGAACCTGCTGAAAATCGCCGCTGGTGACAGCGCGATGGAATACACTTTTGCCACTGTGCCGCTGTTCACCTTTATGGGGCTGGTGGTCTCAAAGGCCGGCCTGGGCTCTGATATCTATGAGGTGATGAGCTCCGGATTCCGCCGCGTTAAAGGCGGCATCGGCATGGCCACCGTCGGGGCTAATGCGGCTTTTGCTGCGGTCACCGGCTCTTCCATCGCCTCGGCCTCGGTCTTCGCCAAAGTCTCAGTGCCGCAGATGATGCTGAACGACTACAACCCGCGCTTTGCCGTCGGGGTGGTGGCGGGTTCGTCCGTGCTTGGGATGATTATCCCGCCCTCTGCGATGCTGATCATCTATTCCTTTGTCGCCGAACAATCGGTGGGGGATATGTTCCTCGCCGGCGTGGTGCCGGGGCTGCTGCTGGCGGTGGCCTATATTGGCTCGATCTGGGTGATGGGGCGACTGTTTCCCAAATTTGTCGGTGGCCGCAAAGCGGACGAGTATGAATTCATGCCCTGGCGCGAAATTGCCTCCAAAATGCTGCCTACACTGGGCCTGATTACCATCGTGCTGGGCGGCATTTACACCGGCTGGCTGACCCCGGTCGAAGCCGGGGCTGCCGGCGCCCTGACCGGGTTGATGATCGCGGTTGCACGGCGCTCCATGTCGCTGCGCGGGCTGTGGGACGCGCTGATTGAGACCGGCCACATCACCGCAACCATCCTGTTTCTGATCACCGCGGCATCGATTTACAGCCGCATGCTTGGCCTCGCCGGCGTGCCCAATGAGCTGGGCGATATGCTGGCCGGCAGCAACGCGAGCTTTGTGCAGATCATGGTGATCTATGTGGTCATGATGCTGTTTCTGGGCACGCTGCTGGACACCGCCTCAATCATCCTGATCGTGGTGCCCTTGTTCCTGCCGCTGATTGAACCCATGGGCCTGTCACTGGTCTGGTTTGGCATCATCACCGTCGTCGGCGCGGAAATCGGGTTGCTGACCCCGCCGCTGGGCATCTCCTGTTTTGTCATCAAAGCGACGCTGGATGATGACCGGATCAGCTTGAAAGACGTCTTTCTCGGCGCGCTGCCTTTCGCCGGCATCATGCTGGTCGTGCTGATCCTGCTGATCCGCTTCCCCGCTCTGAGCCTGTATATTCTAAACTGAAAGTTGTCCCATGCGTAACGTAACAGCTGAAAACATCACTGACGTCTTTACCGGCTATCTTGGCGAAGACACCGATCCCCGGGTGCGCGAGGTGCTGACCAGCCTGGCCCGCCATCTGCATGATTTCACCCGCGAAGTCAGCCTGACTCATGATGAATGGCGCAAAGCGCTGGAACTCATGCAATGGGCCGGCAGGATCACCACGCCGGAGCGCAACGAATTTGTCCTGCTCTCGGACGTGATGGGATTGTCTTCGCTGGTCGATATGGTCAACTCCAAACCCGACGTCACCAGTTCAAGCGTGCTGGGGCCGTTCCACGTCTCTGATGCCCCACCACTGGCAATCGGCGGCGAGATGCGCAAGGATTTCGACGACGAGGTCATCCTGGTCGAAGGCCATGTGCGCGACAAAGAAGGCAATGCGATCCCCGGCGCGACGATCGACATCTGGCAGACCGCCCCCAACGGGCTGTATTCCAGCCAGGACCCGGATCAGGATATCTATTCCTTCCACGGGCTGATGACCGCGGACGAAAACGGCCGCTACGCCTTCACCACCGTGCGTCCGGTCAGCTATACGGTGCCTTCTGACGGTCCGGTCGGGGAAATCCTGAACGCCGCCGGCCGTCATCCATGGCGCCCGTCGCATCTGCATTTTATTGTCTCCGCCGAAGGCCACCGCAACCTGGTCACCGAAGTGTTTGCCGCCGATGATCCCTATCTGGATCAGGACACAGTCTTTGGCGTGCGCGATGATCTGGTGATGCATTTTGTGCAACAGCCTGCTGGCAGTTTCCCCGAAGGGTTTGAGCTGTCCGGCAAGGTGGAAGGCGACTATTCCCGGGTGGACTTCGACTTCATCCTCGCCCGCGAATAAGCTCAATCACCTGAGGCGCAGCTGTGACATTCCGGGCCGCGCCTCAGCCACGGCCTTAATCCCCGGGGCTTAACCCGGTGTCTTAGCCCTGGGTGTCTTCTGAAGTGGCAATAAGACCGGTCAGAAATGCGCCGGTCTTGCGATAATGGCTGAGCAGCAATTCAGCGGCCTGGTCGGCATTGCGTTCAAGCGCCGCTCTTAAAATATTATCATGTTCGCTGGAGACATCCCGTTTGGTGTAGTTCAGCGATTTTCCGGCCAGATAGCGATAACGGATGTTCAGGTCATAAAGCTGACTGCACAGCTTCAGCAGAAGCGGTGAACTGGAGGCCGAAAGCAGGGCCATGTGGAAGGCTTTGTGCCGCGCTTCAAACCCTTCGATATGGTCCCGTGTTTCACGCAGCATCCGGTGGTGGCTCAGCACCAGCTCATCTTCCCAGGCTTCACTGGCATTGGCGATGCTCTGGCGCAGCGCCATTTCTTCCAGCGTGCAGCGCAGGCTGAGAATGTCATTGAAATTTTCCCGGCTCACTGCGGCGGTGCGAAACCCACGCTGATCAATGCGTTCCACCAGCTGATCTGATGTCAGCAGGCTCAGCGCTTCCCGGATCGGCGAAGCGCCAATTTCCAGCAGCGTGCGCAGCCCGTCGATTTTGAGCTTCTTGCCAGGTTGCAAATCGCCAACCACGATCATGCGCCGGATTTCCAGATAGGCCCTCTGGGTTGCAGAAACATCTTGGGCGGGGGCTGGGGCGGAAGAGTGTCGTGTGTGAGTGTCCATGGGTTTAAAATATCGATATTTCGGGAGAATACAACAAACTCTATGCTGAATCGCCGGTTTAAGCGCCTGAAATCTGGCTTAAGCCACGGTAGCGCCCCGGGCCAGGTGCCGCGCGGGTGTAAAAGCCGGTTCAGCTGAGGAAGTCCCAGAAGGTTGCGGCCGCTTTTGACGCCGGAATACTGTGTTTGCGGGCAAAGACAATATCGCGGACGGGCGCGGCTTTCAGGGGCACAGCTGCGACGGCGCCCAGCTCCGTTGGCAATGAGAGGCCGGTGACAACCGAGAGGCCCAGCCCCGCTTCGACAATGGCCAGAATCGAATGGGTCTGCAGAATTCTGTGGCTGATCTTTGGTTTGGCAGCCTGGGAGGAAAACCACTGCAATATCATCTGCTCACTGCCGCCAAGCGGCATGACAAAGGGCCGGCCGGCCAGCTCTGACGCGCTCAACGCGCCCGCACCAGCCAGAGGGTCAGATGCCGGCACCAGCGCCACCAACCGGTCCGGTGCCGCCGGGATTACATCAAAAGCCTCGCCCGGGTCTGACAGCACCGCGATATCAATATTGCCCCGGGTGAGATCCGTAAGTGTGTCCTCGTCCGGCGCCTCCCGCACACAGACCGCAATTTGCGGGTACAGCGCGGCAAAGGCCGTCAGCCGCGCCGGCAGGATGCGGGCAGAGGCGCTGGCGCCAAATGAGCCGATGGTCAGACTGCCGGCCTTGTGCTGCTTTAACTCCAGCAGGCGGTCCCGCAACGTGTCCAGCGTCCGGTCAATCGTCTCTGCATGGCCGACAACAAGCCGGCCTTCCTCAGTTAGGCGCAGCGGCCGCACCCCGCGCTGAACCAGGGTCAGGCCAACGCTTTGCTCAAGATTTGAAATCGAGCGGCTGATGGCGGATTGCGTCAGGCCAAGGTCGGCGGCGGTGCTGGAGATACTGCCGGTCTCGCCGACGCGCCGCAGCGCCCGCAGCGCGGTAAGGGTGGGATTGAAAGCTGGCTGCATTATGATTTTCAGTCATTAGTATTTGAGATACATGTCCTGTAGATCATAAAAGCAATTGCGACACACGGAGAAAAGTCATGGCGACAGCAGCACAGCGACCTTCTGAACTCACCGGCCCCGCGGTCTGGCTTGGCCCGGATATGGTGCAAAACGAAGGGGCGTGGTTGGTGCACCTGTCCCCGGCGGATGTGGCTGAACTGGAAGCTGCCGCGCGCCATTACCTGTCACTGGGACGCGATATCGGTGAGATTTCTGCCGCTGATTTTCCGCTGAACCATTTTGGCGAACACCTGGCTCAGCTGAAA